>ERZ772807.1-NODE-1-length-244508-cov-18.408410_pt1 | contig 244508 bp, 223 predicted proteins | sample MGYA00511472_ERZ772807 | MGnify/ENA primary metagenome ERZ772807 (study PRJEB29015, sample SAMEA2737947) | human oral metagenome | biome: human oral; feature: human-associated habitat; material: dental | place: China | collected 2039 ... | reverse complement strand
CGTCCGCCACGTAGAACTGGAAGAGCGCGTGGCAGGGGGCCAGCGCCATGGCGTCCAAGTCGCTGACGTTCCACGCCGACACGATATGCCGGCGGGAGTCCGGATCGGCCTTCAAGCTCTCGACGACCTCATAGATTTGGTCGATGCCCTTTCCGTCTGGTGCAGGCCAGGAACGCCACTGATGTCCGTACACTGGCCCGAGGTTGCCATCTGCATCGGCCCACTCGTCCCAGATAGTGATGCTATGGTCCTTCAACCACTTGATGTTCGTATCGCCAGACAGGAACCACAGCAATTCACCCTTCACAGCCTTCATCGGCACGAACTTCGTCGTGATACGCGGGAAGCCGTTGTTCAGGTTGTAGCGGAGCTGTCGCCCGAAGACGGACAGAGTTCCCACCCCTGTGCGATCCTTCTTCTCCACACCGTTCTTTAACACATCGGCGAGGAGATCTTCATACTGTCTGTCAACTGTATTCATCAAACGAACTTCCTGACCATGTCGGGGCGGAACCCGCTCCAATGCGTCTGGCCGATCACCACAACCGGAGCTTGCTTGTAGCCGAGACCCAACACGAACGACAGAGCGTCGTGATCCTCTGTAATATCAACCTCATCGAAGGGGATGCCCTTCTTCGTCAGATCCTTCTTCGTCATCTTGCATTGCACACAGCCAGGCTTCGTGTACAGCGTTGCTTTCGTCATATGTTTCTCCTTTCGTCAGTGGGAGGCGTGCTCCCAGTCATCCGCAGGTTGCCCATGTGCGGCTGTGAACTCAACTCCGTTCCACGTCGTAGACATCAGCTCGGCGATTTTCGGCACCGCCCAGTCTAGCTCCGATTCGGGGATCGAGAAAATCAACTCGTCGTGGATTTGCGCGCGAAGCCAATGAATGAGACGGATATCACAGTTCAACATACGGATGAGCGCGTCCGTCATGATCTCCCTCGTACCCGACTGCCCCATGAGCGCTGAGGACTGGGTGTACGACCGCTCGATGTTGACGCTCATACGCCGGCCCCACGCGTTGTATATGTAGCCGCTCTCACCCCGATCCGCACAGTCCTGACGCCATCGCACAACCAAAGGGTAGGCTTCCGCCATTTTCTCGACGAAGTGCTCCGCCACGTCGAGCGGTTGACCTGACGCTTTGGAGATCGTCTTCGCCCCGCCGCCGTAATTCCATGCATGCGAGAGTGCCTTCGCCTTCTGGCGGTAGGGGTTGCGCTTGCGCGCCTCCTTATCCGTCTCCCAGCCGTCTGGCATGTGCGCCTCGTACTCTTCGTCACCCCAGACGGCTCGACCCGTGATCTCGTGCGGGTCGGCGCCTGGCAGGAAGTTCTTCAGGTATGCGGGGTCCTGTGCGTAGCCTGCGACGATCCTCGCATCCGCATTCGAGTAGTCGAACGAGACAAGCTTGCATCCCGGGTCCGGGATGAAATAGGACTTCTCCACGGCGTTGTCGCCGCGAGCCGTCCACACGGTCAGGCCGGGCTTCGTCGTCGACGAGCGTCCGGACCGCTGGAGGTCGTCGACCTCGGGGTGCACGCGGCCGTCAGGCTGCAGACAATCGATTGTGAGCTGCGCAAGAGAGCGCTGGCCTAGTAGTTCGCCCAGCACCTTTCCGAAGGCCTCAGCGTGGCTTCCGTGGCCTCTGAGGAGGTCCTGTACGACGCTGCCGGACAGCTGCAGGGCACCCGTCGGGGTGCGAGGCCACTCGGGATGCGTGAACTCATCCACGCCGAACGCAGCCAGGGCATCGAGGACGCACTGCTTGCCTTTAGTCGTCCGCCATGGCTGCTTCGAATCGAGCGGCATGCCCACCGACCGGTGAAGGTAATCGAGCAGCTTCTCCTTCCTGTCCGCCAACTCGTAGAGCCTGTCATAAGCCTTGTCGGCGTCGATGAGGAAGCCATTCCTCGACATCTGCGCGTTGATGGCGGCCTTCAGCTGCTCACGCCAATCGTACTCGTCGACCTCATGACGGAGCAGGAGCTCCTTGAAAATACCCCTGAGCACCACTACGTCCTGCTCGGAGTACTCACGGAACGTCGGATCGTCAAGCGGAATCAGTCCGAAGTCGAGATCTGCGACCTTCGTCCCCGGGGGATTGAACTGCTTGGCGAGGTCTTTCAAGTCCATGACCTTGCCTTCCAACCCCAGGTGGTGTGCGAGGTTGTCGAGGGATAGCCATCTGCGCACATTCGAAGGGCTGAGGTCGGTGACGACGCGGCGTCCTGTCCTGTCCAAGTAGACGGACGGGGCGGGGTAGGCGATATTCGCCAACACCATGGTGTCGATGACCTTGCGGGCCATCGTCATCCGCAGCGGTTCGTCGCTGTCTTTGCCGAACAGCACGGACAAGTCGAAGTTGTGGCCGTTGTGGATCACCACTCCATCGGCTCTCCGAATAGATCCCATAACCTCGTCATAGTCCTCCGTCAAGACGACTGGGCCCTCGCCCCATGCGTACTGACCGAGGCGGAAGAACTCACGCGGCGGCATGGACCAGCGCTTCTCGACTCCGTGGGACTCGATGTCGAGGAATAGGATCTTCGACCATTCTCCGCCGAACGGCGACGACCACGCGCCGTTATCCAGTAGATAGCGTCGCACAACACCAGCAAACCACTGAGCTGCCGTGTCGATGCCGCAGTCGTCCCACGGTTCAAGGTCGAAGACAGCTGCGCCTTCCTCGGTGTCTGACCACTCATAGTTGAGGGGTCCGAGCTCCGGACTGGCAGCAACTGCCACCTTCTGGAACATCTCGATGTCGCCGGATGTTAGATAGAATCGCACAGTTCTCATTCATCCACCACCATCGTGTAGAACCAACCCTTGGACTTCTTGCTCTTACCCTTGCCTCGAATGTATTCGAGCTCAACTGGACCGGAGATAAGACCTCTTCCTCGCAACGAAGAAATGATGTTCTTGTACGTCCACTCGTCCAACTCGGGGAATTTATCCCGGACCTTCGTGCACAGGATGGCGTGGTTCGCCTTGTCGCAGTGCGTGCGGATAAACGTCATGACCGATTCCTGCTGCTTGACGTAGTGGCTCGCCGTCACGTCGTTGAGCGCCTTAAGCAGACACCGCACCCAGTGATTGGCGTAGTAGATGGCGTTCAACATGTGTGTCTTGGTGATTACGCCGTCGTCCCGGTCCATGAGGCTGAACAGCCCGGCGACCTGAGGGACGGTGATGCACAACCTGCGGAACGCCGACTCGAAGATCGACGACTTGTCTTCGACGATGTCGAAGCGCTGTACATTGAGGCACCATGTCTCGTAGCGGTCGAGCGCCTCGTCGTCCACGTCGAGGAGAATGCGGTTCACGTCGAGGTCCCGTTCCTGCAAGCGCTGTTCCACATCGGGTACGTCGTCGGTCTTGTAGCACACACGGCACAGTTGATTGACACGACCCGCCAGGGTGTGCGCGAGCTTCTGCGCCTTCCTGTCGCGGTCTTTGCTGTTGCCGAACTTTCGACGGCTATTGAACATGGCAGCGATCTTCGGCTTATCATCGCTTTTACTCTCGTTGTCTTCTTCGATGTATGTTACCCACGTGAATCGCGTGAGGAACCCGTTCTTGAAGTTGCGCATTTCGAGGATGTCGATTGACTCATCGTAAATACCAGTGAGGATCACATTGAGGTGTGCGTTGGCCCTGTCAACGCCTTCCGTGGTGATACGACGGGTCATCTCGACTTCGCCGCTGAACAACTTACACAGGCCGGCGTCGAAGCCGTTCCATGACCCGCGGTTATCCATGATATCTCGGAACTTGTCTTGGATCTCATCGAGGGCCATGTACGTTGGTGTGTTGTGAAACGGAGCGATGTCACGCTTCATAGCTTGGATAGTGGAGTCGCTTGCCACTTTGATGCTGTTAGAACGCCCTATCAAGGTACCGCACAGATCGATGACCACCTGAGCTCCGTTGACGGCCGTGGTCTTGTGCGCAGTACCGGAGGGGCCGAGGATAAGCGGCCAGAAGCGAAGCCCCTGCTCGTCGTCCCCCGTCGTGTTGATAGACCCGAAGGCTCCGATCGTCGTAGCCATCGTCACAATACCCAGTGCAGCATGATATGCGTCCGCGGTATCCGTCACTGTGCGACCGTAGTCGATGTAATCCTTGACGAACGTGGGGTTGTCGTCGCTTTCTACGAAAGCCACCTCGTCGTCGGTGAGAAGCTGTATCTCGCCCGTCTGATACTCGCGAATAGCGTTTGCAAAGCTTTCGTCTCCGAGAGCGATCCCGTTCTCGTCTAGGTGCGTGAAGCTGTCCTTGTACTCCTTACTGAATTTCTCGACCTCTTTCCACGTGCACTGTTCCCAATTATCTCGCCTCGGAATAGCGTGGCCTTCCTTGGTTTTCCGACCAGCGTAGACGGGGTTGTACTTGTTGCAGTGTGCGCGGAGCATCAACTGGTACACCTCGTTGTCGGTGAACGTAGAACGAAATAGCTCCATCTGGAACTTCTTGGCCGTTTGAGACCAACTCTGACGCCCGTCCTCGATCTCGTCGAGATACATAGACCGAAGCGACTGCGTCTTGAGCTTATCTTCGATGACGCGAAGCTGCTCGTCATCGCACATCGGGGGCGCTTCTCCGACCTTCTTCGCCTCTGCGAGGCGCACAACGGGGTAGACCGCCTTAATCTCATCCAACGTGTAAACGGCACCGGTGTTCTCCACCACGCGCACAGGGTAGTCTGCGCCGTACTTCGTGTTGACGGAGCCCGGCACTCGAAGCAGCTTGGACGCCTGCCAGCCGGAGTCGCAGCCTTTGTCACGGTGCTTCTGATAGATGGACCTCGCAACCTCTGAGCACTCGGCCAGCGAGTATGCCTTGTCGAGGACCCACCAACAATGCGTGCGACTTCTCGATGTGCGCACAACCAAACTCGGCTCGACCTCGAATTCGCTCGGCGGGCAGGTATCGGCCTCAGCCCACACGACATTGCACATAGCCCCTTCGTCATCGCCTGAGCGGCTCTTGCCTGTGAAGACGCCGACCGAGCAGTAGGTGTTCTCATCCTCACGCATCGACAGGTAGCGCTGGGCGAAGTCGCGCTTCTCCGGCCACTCGACGAATTTGCTTTTAACGGTCTCCTCTTCATCGAGGGGATCCATCGTCACGATGTTGATGTACCCTTCGATGTCCCCATAGATCATGTCCAGGAATTCTATCGCTTCCATCTTCTCTTCCTTTCTCTTCCGAACCGACGGTGTCTTATAGAGCAGGAACGGCCCCGTTGGGGCCGTTCCTTACTCCTTCCACTTAACCGATGCTGAACTTCCTCGTCGTGTCCCGAGCCGGCTGCACCTTAGCCGTAGGTGCGTCCTGCACGACCTTGGGCTTCAGCGGGTCACCGAGCTGTTCGAGCTCCCGTTTGCCATCATCCACATAGTAGGACTCGACTGTGGCATTGACGTAACCCCGATCATTGTGGCGGTTCCCGATTTTGACGAGGACCGTCTGGTCGGGGTCGACCAGTTCGGTTTCGTCTTCGGGGATCAGGAAACCTTCGTCGGGGTCGTAAGCACCGACGGCCTCCCAGAAGTTCGGGAAGCTGTAATTGAGCTTGCCGTTCTTCCAGTGCGGTTGAAGCGGGACGTTGAAATCCTTAACGACGGCGCCGTCGTAGTCGTCGGTCGGGCCTTCGATGATCTTCAGGTCAACGACGAGACGCGGTAGCCCTGCATTGGCAGCGGACTTGTACTCTCCCTTCTCCACATCGCAGATGATGGCCCGGTAGACCCCGGGCGCCGGAACCTTGACCGCACCGCCGCGGCCTCCGAAGTGGCCGTCGGCTCCGAGAGCGGACTTGAGTTCCTTGTCGTCGAGTTTGAATGCCTTATAAGCAGGTTTGCGTACCATATTGTTCCCCTCTCTCAGTGGTTGTCGCAAAGCTTCCAGAGCTTCTCGATGGTCAGGTCCTCCACGAAGGGAGGAAGGTTGAAGCGGTTCTTCGCCCCGATCGTTCGGGACGCGAACATCTGCGCTTCCGTGTGCGACTCGCCGGTTTTCCGGTCGGTGTCCAGTGACAAATGTACCACCACGTCGGGCGTCTGTCCAACCTTGGCCCGCGAGCCGGATCCGCGCCAGGCGAAGTCGGCCACCCCGTTGTCGTCGGTCTTCTGGTGGACGACGAGGATGGACAGCACCCCGGCGTCCTTCAGAAGAGGGAAGATCCCGTTCGAGCCGGTGGTCTTCTTGGCTGCCTCCGTCCAGATGGCGAACTTGTTGGGGTTCTGCTTGGCCATCTCGACGGCTTCGAAGTGGTCCGCACACCAGTCGTTGTAGACGTTGAGCGGATCGATGACGATCGTCTTGTACTCACGGGGCATCTCGCCTGTGAGGAAGGCCACAAGAATGCGGTCCGTGTTGTGGATCCAGCCTTCCTCCTTGGTCATGCCCTCTGGTATCGGCATGTTCTTAGGCCTAACGATGTCGATGTTTTCCGGTGGAACATCGCGTGTGACCCCTGTCGTGCTGCCTTCGAGGTCGAGGTACAGCACTGGCGAGGTGGGACCGAACTTAGCAGCGGAGGCTGCGAACGTCGTCTTCCCCTGTCCGTAGTCGGAGTAGACGAGGATCTGCTCGGGTTTGCTGAGTTCGTCGGGTTTGATGATGAATGACTCGATGTCGAAATCTGTCATTCGTCTTCTCCTTTCTCTTGACGGATGTAAAGCTGTTCTGTGCTCTTAAGGCATTGAAGATATTCCTCTACCGAAGCCAGTGATTTTACTCTTTTCGGATCCAGCTTTTGAACATAGCAACGTCGAAGCGTATCTCTAGGTAGAGCCTTTTCAGCTTTCGATATATCGAAACGGTGAACCTCCCTTCGCGTCACTATATACGGCCCGGCTACACCGGACTCACCGACCTGCAGCCTTTGCTTGATAGCTGCAGCGAGTTCCTTCTTCCTCTCTTCGAGGCTGTCGATGAGCCCCGATATATAACCGTATTCCAAAATGTCGTCTTGTTCTTTCATGTCGCACACCCCCGGTTATTTGTCCTTCTTAACGGCTAGCACGTTACAACGGTAGCAACCGGGATACGACGGGAAGTCCGTGAAGCCGTCGCACAGGGCGTCGATGATGTGCTGCCCTCTTTCCCACACCTGCTCGGCCTTCTCATGGTCGTAGTCAAGGGTGAAGATTTCCACATCGGACACCTGCGAAGCGTCCCTCGGAATGAAAACGACCTTGATCTTGCGCACAGTCCCCTCGCCGTCGCGGCGCTCTTTGCCGAGCGCGTAGAGGTGGGTCTGTGCGACGTAGGCGATGTACTTGGCTTTGGCGCTGTCGCCCGTCACGTCCGGCACGTCTCCGTGCATTGAGAACACCGCGCTAAGGGCCTTCAGCTTGGATCGGGTAGTCGTCTTATAGTCGACGATCGTCCCATCCTCTGGATCATAGGCGTCGGCCGTAGACCTGACGAGCCCGTAGTTCTCGTAAAGGCCGAGCTCGAAGCGCTGCTCCAGCTCCCACTTGGGGAAGAGCCGCTTCGCCCAGTACTCCAAGCCGCGGTGGATGTCAGTTCCGATCCTCGCCCCCATGACGAAGTTGGATTCCCTCATCTCGCGGGGCACGAGCTCCACGCCGCTCTTGTCCTTGATGCCCGGCAGGATGTCCTCGGCAAGGCACAACGCACACGGGTTGGAGAGGTTCGAAGCCCCGACCCGGATCTGCTTGTCGCGCCGGGTCTGGGGCGTGAACAGTGACAGTAATTCGTCGTTCCTCATACCAGTTGAAGCTCCCACCCTTTGTTGATTGCGAAGTTGATGATGTGCTTGCATTCGATGACAACAGGTGTGTCGCCTGTATTGTGCAATATGCTTGACCCGTCCTTGTATTTCAGTGTGGTGTGCGGTTCCAATGCCGCTCGTTGAGCGTCTCGCTGGTCCCACACGTGTTGAATGAACGGAACAGGAGCAAAATACAGTAGATCATTCTCCATTAGGTTACGCATGTCCGCTAGCCCGAGACAGTATTCTGCACCATCGACGTCCAACCACTTCTTAAGAGCGGGGATGTATGCATAATATCTATCGAAGCTGTCGAACAACACTGATGCGCCCTTCAATCGCTCTTTAATGTATTCGTCCATCTCGTTCCTCCTTTCTCTGTCACCCGAGAACAACGGCCTCCTCGGCCCCGAACCCGGCATTATTCGACTCGAAGAACTCATCATAATGCTCGTTGTATCCCACGCGGCAGTCGAACAGGTCGAGCGACTCCGCAGGGTACAGCTGATAGCCCCGTGCCACGAACAGCTTCAAATCGCCATACTTGGCACGAGCCTTCTCAAGGTCGTCAATGAACTCCGAAATCGTCATGATGTTGTCCTTTCTCTCAATCGGCTTGTGGTTCAACGGTACAGGCACAGCCCCGGCTGTACAAGCCGGGGCTGTGTGAGATACGTCACTTGTTCAGGACTGAACGATTAGCCTGGGCCCGGGCAGCAAGCCGCTGGAACGTACCGTCGTCCATCGTGTCCCGGGCCTGGAAGTAATACCGGACGATCCGCTCGGCCGGCTGGCCCATGCGGTTCAACCGGCCCTTCGCCTGTTCGCACAGCATTCCGTTCAGGTCCTCGTCCAACCACACCTCGACGTGGCACACCCGCTGCAGGCCGTCCAGGCCCTCAGCCGCGGCGCCGACAGTGCACAGCAGAACCTGCACATCCCCCTCCGTGAAGCCTGCAAACGCCTCACTACGTGCCTTAGCCGACTGCGCGCCCGTGTACAGCGCCGTTTTCGCACACACCCGGTGTGCAACAGCATTCGCGAACCGTTGGCTCGACGTGAACACCAACACCTTATCCTGTGCGTGGTACTTCTCGATCAACGCGTTCAGCATGTCCAGCTTTCTAGACGGGCAGTCCGGGTCGAACGTGACCGAATCCATGTCGGTTTCCGGGTCGTACACCATGCACGGCTCACCCAGAGTCACCTGCCTCAAGCGCAACAGCTTCACCAGCGGAATCGAGGCTACTAGCAATCCGCCCTCCACCTCGGAGATCAGTTCGTATTGCAGTTTGTCATATATATCGCGCTGCTTATGCGTCAACTCACACTCGACGATGCGAGTGTCCACCGGCTTCCTCTCGGCTGGCAACCCCACCACACACGGTAGAGAACGGAGGAAAGCCCCCGGTTCCTTCTCAGCCACGATCGTCTCGATCTCCTGCAGTCTGCCGTATCTATCATGTATCCAACTGTTCTGGACGATACACCACCTCGCTTTCCAGCGGTGGAAAGAACCCTCCACGTACAGCCAGTCCCTCTTGTCGTGAGACAGCGGCACACGAGACAGGTCCTCTACGTTCCACCACAACCAGCGGCAGATCGACCACAGTCCCTCGAACCGGTTGCCTTGCGGTGTGGCTGACATCGCCAGCTTGAAGCCAGCATTCCGCAGGCTCCACATGGCCTTCGCCCGTCCGGATTTACGGTTCGACGCCGACTGCACCTCGTCGTACACCACGAAGTCCGGCTTCGCCTTCGACCAAGGCAGAAGGTTCTCTTTACCCTTTTCGACGTTCTTCGCATTGTAGTCGGATAACCCTAGATACTCTCGACCCACGTAGTAAACGCCAGGAACTCCGTCCTTCAGATCGTCGAAGTGACCGAGGTGCTTCGAATCGATCCGCTTGAACGGCAGCTCGACGCCCTGCCGGGCGAACGTCGCCTTCCAAGCGTTGACGATCTGCGGCTTCGCCGGGCCCACGATCAACGTCGTCACCGGGTCGAGCCGCTTCATCACCTCCACCGCGCACAAGGTCTTGCCCGTCCCCGTGTCCGATACATCCAAAGCGGCGGCCAGGCCGTCCCGCTGTGCGACGACGGCCTCCACCTTTTCCAGCTGCGCCGGGGTGAGCTCCAATGGCTGGTTCACGCCCTCACCACCTCGAACTTCGCACACGACACATCAATAGAACGGACCAGGATATCCAGATTCAACCCGATCGAGAACGCCTTGATATAGTACTTGTCCACGTCCGCTTTGCCATCCTTGTCCTTCGTCAGGAAGAGCTCAACGCCATCGTAAATCCGACGACACCACACATAGCCCTGGCTCTTCAGCAGGCCGGTCACCGAGTCCGGCGCACAGCCCTCGCCCTTCACATGGAACGGCGGATCATAGAAGCGATCCACCGTATGCCTCGATGCATCATAGTAGTACCCGGACGGAGCCACATCGGGGTTGATCGGCGGGCCGTCCTGCTTGACGAGGATCAAACGGATACCGTTGCACGTGTAGAACACCTTCCGCTCCGACGCGTACCCGATGCTGATCGCGCGGAACGACTTGCCCGCCGCATCCTCGACCATTTCCTTGTGCGAGCCGTGCATCGCCTCGCGAGACGTCGGCACATATTCTATCGTGTCGTCCGCATTCACGGCGAACCACCCTTGAAGATTGCCTTTCTTTCCGTACAGCAACTGCCTCACAGCTTTCCCTCCTCTTCTCTCCTGGCCCGGCGCTCGAACGAGTCTTCCCCGCCTATCACGCCGAACAGCCTCTTCTGTCCTTTTTCAACGCGGTCCGCATAGTCTCTGCACTCAAGTCGCACAGGACAGATCGAACACACCCACTTGGCCCGCGCATAGTAGGGGTCGTCCTCCACGTCGGCCCCCTCGCGGGGAGCGAAGAACAGGTGCATGCCGATGTCGCTCTTCTTGCAGCGCGCCTGCTTGACCCATTCCTCACCCCCCCAGATGTCGACGATATCCATTACCGTTTCTTCACACACCCCTTGAGACGGGACAGCTGGGGACCGATCGGGTTACGGTAGTGCCCTTTTGTGTTGTACGGTTCCCTAGCCTTCGACGACAGTTTAATGAACGACACCTGCGCGATCGGCTCCACACCGGTCGAATCCAACAACAAATCGAAAACCGTCGGGAGGATCAACGGGTAGGAGTTGACGTTGTACAGCTCCAGGGTGATCATCCCCCTGAACCCAGGATCGATGAAGCCGGCAGTGATGTGTGTCATAAGTCCGAGGCGGCCCCAGCTCGACCGGCCCTCTATCTGGGCGGCTATATTGTTCGGAAGATCGAACATCTCCAAGGTCGCGCCGAGCCACAATTCGCCGGGCGGGAGGATGAACTCGCTCCGTGCGCCCCAGGCCACATGCCGCTCACCGGTCTTCGTGTTGAGAAAGTACGGGCCTAGGTGCACGTCGTAACTAGCCGGTTGAAGGCAATCATCACGGAGCGGGTCCACCAGTCCCGTACGCTTCGCCAGTTTTTTAATGTCTCTGTCAGATAACATTGAATGCCATCTCCTTCCTTTCCAGTGCATCCTTATCGATCTTGAACGCCACAACAGGTTTGTTTTTCGTGTGCGCACACAGGCACAGTGTTAGACCCGCACCACCACGGTTCACAAACACATCGCCCACAGTGAACGGGACCCGTTCAGCGTCCACGCGAACACGCAACGCGCCGTTCGACACAGCGTCGTAGCCGTCGTCCAAATGCAGGCACAACCCTCCGTCCGACACCGACACGCTCTGCACACGAGACCCGACGAGAGCCTCCTTCAGGGCTGCGACGTATATGGGAAGCGGGTCGGTCGGCTGCGCGAGACCCACAGTGAGAACGGTGTGTCTGTCCCCATCAAGCAACCGCCAAGCATCCGATCCGTCCTGCTTCTTCACATGCCGCATAGATACGAGCAGGGTCGAGCAGCCGCGAGGCTCATAGTCTGATATGAAGTACTCCGATCTTTTGAAATAGACCGAGACCCCGTTATTGAAGAACAGCGTGGTCCTATCAGCCTTGTAGTTCACGGTGTGCAACGCCCACCCCTCGTGCACAAGCGGGTCAAGCAGGTCGAAGACCCGTTGCATCAACTTCTCGTCAGTCGTCCTCGCCATCTTCGTTTCCCCCTTCCTCAGCATTGAAAAACAGCTCGACTGCCCTACCCTTCTCGGTCATGACATACACCCTGTCGCCCCAGTCGATGACGCTGTCCACCGGAGAGTCGAGAAATGGCCAGTGAATGGAAACGCCCGTCAGGCCATCGGCCTCCTCCGTGAACACCACACCGGTGGCCAAAAGAGCATATTTCTTATATTGGTTGACATTCATCGAGCTGTGCAGGTTCTGACCGTACAGCTCGCCGAGCAGCCACTCCTTCCGGGTGATGTTCCGAAGCTCCACGTGTGCGATAACGTCGCCATACTCGTCGAAGAGTCGAACCTGCCTGAACTGATCGTCGTACCTCACGTAGCTCACAAGCACATCGAGATTGTTCAAGCCATAGCGCCCCACTCTATAACACCAATCTTTCCTTTTGTTACGCAAAGGGAGCGCTACGTGGCTAGACAGGCTGGTGAAGAACAAGCGACCATCCATGACCTCCATGCCCATCAATGGGAAGCCTTCAAGCCTTTTCAAAGCATCCACGTAGTCCTGTGGTTTTTCGAAACCCATAGTATTATGTCCTTTCTCCCGATTACGGTGTGCGTCCAGCCTATACGAAAAGGGCGGGGGCTGTCAAGCCCCCGCCCTGCGAGATGCGTCACCATCCATTACTGCGCTGTGTGATTGCGGACGGACACCAAACGCCACGAGCTAGTCGAACAGTTATTCTCCTCCCACACTTCGCAGATCGCGAAGCTCCGGGCCGGCTTCAGCGTCAAAGAACCGTCTACCTCTCTCCGCAGTTTACACAGAGTCCGGGTCAAGCAGCTGTCCGGACCGGGGTTGACGCCCTCATCCAGAGGGGAGAAATCGCACAGCCACAGAGTGCCCACGTCGTCCGCCCGAGACAGCGTCCGCCACGGGTTCATTTCCTGACTCTCCACAACAGGCGGAAACAACACCACATCATACAAAGACACGTGCATGTGCTCCATGTACGCCTGAGGACTGTCGAACTCCAACACGTGCATGTCACCGACCGTCACATAGAAACGGTTGAAGAAACACAACACCATACGGAAACTCGACGAGTCGAACACCCGCACACCATGTAGCTTGTACGGGTCCAGCGGTTCTACGAACACCGGAATGCTACCGAGCTCCTTGAGAGGGACCAGACTTACAGTGCGCGCTTCGTTATCCACGTGCAACACGCCGTGCATCGAGCTCTCGAAGCGGATGTAATATTCCTTCTCACTCCGGCCCTGACCGGGCGGAATCAATTTCAAAGCCATGTTACCCAAGCGTCTCCTTTCAGTCTAACCCAAACAGAACAACCCGATCGTCTCATGGTGCGGGTAAAGCATCACCCTCAACCGTTTCGTCAGCGGGTTGTAACGGGACATGTACTGCGCCTCGCCCCCCTTCACGGCCACCATACCGTCAGCCCTGTAATAGCGCACATCCGGACCAGATGTATCATAAGCGTTCGCTATAGCCCGAGCGATGTCCTTGTGCGTCACCAGTCGATGCACCTCACCTGGTAGGTATGAATGAACTCGTCTTTCTTCATGTCGAAAAGACAAGTGGCTACATCGCTATCGTTCCTCCTGTGAACGTGAATCGTACGACTCCCCTTATCATAGGACAGCCACACGTCGCGATAAAGAGTCTTCCTCTCAACCCACGGCTCATCCGGCACGAGCTGAACCAGGTCTGCATTCACCTCACCGCGCAGCATCTCCGTGTACGGGTTCCGCTCGCCGTCCTCCACCGTGAACATGTTCGGCCAATCTTCCGGCACCAGCTCCTGCAGCACAGTGTTATAGCACAGGTCAGACGGAAGGCGATAGTGCACCAGCAGAACATCCCCATAGGGGTTCGTGTACGGCGCCGCCTCATCGCACGTCGTCAAGTCGACGTGCGCAGGCAGGTGTTCGTCGAAGCGAGGACTGTTCGCATCCACACAGACGAAACCGCGATTCCGGATATAGGCGCACAGACAATCCTCGTAATCGGAGAACAGCATGTTAATCCTCCTTTCAGCAAGGCTCGACGATGACCAACCACGGCTCGTCCGAGGTCTCATCTTCGAAGAACGACGTGATCACGTCCGACATCGTGTCCGTCTCTTCGATCACGGACACCGCACCGATCTCAGACTTGAGCTCCACCGAAGCGACGGGGGAGAGGACAATGGATATCTTATCCAGGCCCTCTTCGAACCGCTGGCTGACGACGAAAGACACACACAGCCCCGCAGGTTGTGAAGAAACCGTGACCTTCTTCACTTCATGGTCCAGTATCAAACCAAACCGCGTGCTGTCTTCATCATATTCTGCCGTCACAGACGCCAACCCCACATCGCCGACGTCGAAGAGCGTCGTCTTACAAACCCAATCGTCCGTGTAGCGCCTCGTACAGGAGGACACCCACTGCCCCTTCGGCGTCACCGGAATCTCCAAGCTTCTCACGTTCGGTTTCTTAGCCAGTTCTGCCAACAGCCCCGGTGTGTAATCAGTTCCTATCATGCTCTTATCTCCTTTCGTTCTGCGGAACCCCGCGCTCCGCGTCGTGTCATGCTTAAAGCAGGAGGTCGGCTTCGTCCTCGGAGTAAGGCCGGGTCGCCGTCACGAGCTCCGCGAACGGCGCTATTAAGCTCACCGTCACAGTAGCCGGACCGTACTCCACCGCCACCGCCGATATGCGGCGCCCGAACTCGCAGTTCGGGCCCACCTGCACGTCCACGAATGGGAAAAGGTCAACGGGCTCCTCGCGTATGCTATCGCCGTCTTTCAGGATTGCGTAGAGCCGACCGTCTTCCGCGTGGCGCGTACCGACCAGTTTCTCGCCGAAGAGCAAATCGAACCGCACGCTCATGTCGTCTGACTTCAGCGCCATGAACTCGAACCCGTCTGCGTTGTAAATCCGCACAGTCGATCCCTCGACTGTACGAGTGTCGACGATCGAAGCCGCCTAGCGGTCGACGACGTCAAGGTGTTGGGTAACAGTTTTCGCATTGAACCAAGTGGTTGCGTTCTCAACAGTGGGCATCATACACATGGTGTGCTCCTCTCTCTCGGGTCGGCGGTTGTCCCGCCGTAGTTACAGTCTAGGCGCACACGGGGCGGCAGTCAAGCGCCCCGTGTGCGATGTGCGTCACATTCCCCCTTGTAAGCCCGCGGTCCATTCGACGATCTCCGCAGCCACGGAGTCGGACGTGTCCTGTGCGCGGTCCACGACGATCGGTATGAACCTCGACAGCTCACCCGCGACGAACGCGTTCGTCAGGAACTTCCGGTACGCCTCGGTAACTTTTCGGGGGTCGTAGCCGTCGGGGTCCGGGTAGTCCGGGTCCGTCAGCTTGGAAGGGTCGCGGGGCATCAGCACGAACGTCGTCAGCGGAACACGGTTCAGCCAGTTCAGCGTGAGCGCTACGTTCTCCGAGATCTTTTCATTCCGCAGAGAGGCGTACACCGAGGTGCTGAGCGCCCACCTGTCCAGGATGTACAGCGTCTCAGGCTCCGGTCGGAAAGAGAGCCAATTCTCCATGTCCCTCGCGTAGTCCTCCGTATTCAGGCGGCGGTTGTCTGTTTGCGCACACTCGACCAGCGCGTCCGTAGGGAAGTGCCGTATGCGCACATCGGAGTAAGAGGGGGCGGCGGTGCGGCTTTGAAAGAGCTCTTTCAGGGCTGCTGCTACAGTCGACTTCCCCACGCCGTCGGGGCCCTCCAAAGCTATGTATGTCGCGGTCATTTACCGCTCCTTTCGTCTATCGCATATGCGGCGCGGGCGTGCAGGCTATGCCCCCGGAGCGCACAGCCCCACGGCTGTCCATCGCGGCGGGTTCTATCGTGCGCCCCGGCAGTGTCGCCAGGAGGGCGATGTCGAAAAAAGCCACGAGCGTCATGCCGCGCCATCCAAGTCGTCCAAGCAGAACGGCCACCCGCACACGGACATGTGCGGACGTTGACTTCTACGGCCTCGTCGCCCCGGGCCACAGACGAAAGCGGAGGGGTGTTGTTCAGCACGATGTGCGTCCTGGCTAGGCTAGTCGAACGCACAGCGGATTCGGCTTCGGGGGCCAGGCTGTGTGCGAACACCCACCTGTGAACGTCTTTTTCGGCGAGGCTGGCCATTGTGCGCTGTGCATGCAGCTTGCCTTGGGACCTAGCAGGCATCATATAGCGCATTCGCGTCATCGTCTCGTCTCATCTCCTTCGCCATCTTGACCGCTTTGCGGTACTCAGGCCACTGCTTCTCATAGGGCCGGCGGTCCGCGTCCCAGTAGTCCTTGTAGCTCAGATGGGGGTTGGCCGCTATGAACTCGGATAAAGACTCGTAGAAGGCCTCCTTGAAGCGCTTCGCTCGGAGTTTACGGGCTCGCTTGTCGGGGTCCACCGGGTCCTTTCCGCGAAGGTCCACCTCGAACAACGGGTTCGATTTGAACTCGCGGAACATAAGCCGCAGGCGCTTTCTGGGGGCGGCAGTGGGGTCTTCCGCGGGGTCGCACAACACATCGCACAGGGATGAGGGCGCAGCCATGGCCACGCCAAAGCGTTCGAGTGCTTTCTTCAACGTTGCGTTTTCGGCTGACGTGTCGGGGACGACCAACACCAGCTTGTCGGCATAGTTCGGATTGAGAACGATTCTCACCCCGTATTCCATTTCAGCTCGCACACGGAGGGCCTGCGCGTCCAGGTTTTCGTCGGCGACCTCGATCGCCACGGTAATCCGTTTCATTTCGATTTCTCCTCTCACTCGAAAATGTATTTTCGATCGGTTTCGACTCACATTGCGTGATCGATTTCAACTCGATTTTTAGCATCCGGGCGGATCGATTTCAAGTCAAATCGTGAAATGTGAATTTGGTCACACGGGTGTTGTGAGGGGTTGTGTTATAATCACGCGCCCGCGCGCACCTGACACGTCGCACACCCCATAGATCGGCGAGATGTCGCGGAGAAGTCTGCGTCGGGTCTAGGCTAGTGCAAAAATTCTGACAGTGACTCTCAATTGACAGTGACTGTCAAAATTTCGGTACATCTTTGTATTGAGAATCGTTCTCACTAAGAAAAACGTTCCTAATACACCACCCCCACACAACTTACTAACACATTATATCTGTATATCTATAGAATTAAGATAATTTCCTTAATTCTATAGATTTTACCCTATAACCCTATTGTTATCTAGGCATGTATGCCTTATGTAGAAGCGGATCCCACCTCGCCGAATCCGCACTTCTTGCCGTTTGCTGTCGTTTGAGAACAACGTGTTTTGCGTCTGTTCAGTTTTGTCACATCCTTCACACGCTTCCGCTGCGGGGGGCTGTGCGCCTGGGCTGTGCGCCTCCTCGCGGGCCCAGTTGCGCCTCAGGATCACGAGGTTGCCCTCTGAGGCGTTTTCAGGGTCGCCCCGGTAGGGTCGCTTGGGTCAGGGGCTGAAATCGCCTCAGAATCGAACCTCGTGCGTCTGAGGGTGTGCCGCTCGACCGCCGGTGCTGTGTGGTGTGCGCCTCGGGACTGTCCGTTCCGCTCGACCGCCGTTCTAAAAACCGTCTTCTTTGAGCCCCGAAATTCGAAAATGGCCCTCTTTATACCCGAAACCTGCCCCCGAAATGCGAAAAGGGGCTTCTTTGTAACGTTTAATGCCAACTTTTACCTACGTAACCGTAAGTTACTGCTACGTAGCAGTAGGTTACCCGGTGGTAGGTTACGCTGACGGAGGTTACTGGCGAGTAAGTTACCCGGTGGTAGGTTACGGCTTCGTCGGTGTAACTTACCCGGGGGTAAGTTACCGTTGCGTAAGTTACCCCGACGTAGTCGTAGGTTACTGCTAGGTAGCTTACGCCGACGTAAGCGGAGGGACGGCCCCTGCTTCCTACGGCTGGGTAACCTACGGTGCCGTATGGTGCTCAGAAATGTGACTGAGAACACACCCCCAGGGCTTGACACGGGGCTCCGACCCGGGTAGAATTGTTGGTGTCAAAGGGAAAAAGAGAGAAAGGAACCCCGATGACGAAGATCGAAGCCCTCAAGTGGACCGCCGAGTGGGACCTGGCCACCGCAGTCGCGAAGACCCAGTGGTTCGCCCAGTGCAGCTGGGACGAAGCCCGAGACGCCCTCCTCGCCGTCGCCGGCAGGGGCCGGCTGGGCCGCTACAGCGCCGCAGACGTCAGCTGCGCCTGGGCGAAGATCCGCCCCAGCACCGCCCCCGCAGACTGAGCCCGAAGGCCCCCGCTCCGGCGGGGGCCTCGCCGTCGGCTGGGGCGCCCCTCAGAAGCCCGAGAAGGCCCCTCAGAGCGCCGCAGACGCCCCCGCCTAGGCCACCCTACCGGGATGGCCCCTCAGGCCCTCAGAGGGGCGATTTCGAAGCCTGAGGGGCACCCCCGAAGGCCGGGGCCCGGCTGTGCGCCCCCGGAGACGGCCCCGAGCAATTACGCAACACCCATGTTGCGAAAATCCCGGAACTTGGTATGTGAGCTTGGTCTCACTTTCCGAAATCGGGACTAAAGTCCCAGCTCGAGGAACCATGTGAGCAATCTCACACTCGTAGGGGCTCTCGAGCAACCATGTGGGAAACATCACAATGTGAGATACATCACGCTCGAGGTGCTCTCGAGCAACCCTGGAAAATACAATTTGTGAGCTAGGACACACTTGCTCGGGCGGGTCTCCGACGCCGGCGTCGGCCCCGAGATCCCGTGTGCGCAGCCGGGCCCGGAGTCCGCCGCGCCGAAGGCGCCCCGAGCAGCCCCGAAAATGTGGCAGAGAACACACGCTCGGGGGCTTGACAGCGCCCCTCCGACTGTGCGAAGATAGAGCCATCGGACGAAGACAGAGAGAAAGGAACACTCCGATGACCGCTACGTACCCCTACAGCCAGGCCCTGGCGAAGTCGCTCACCGAGAAGCTCGGGGGCCTGGCCTTCGTCCTGCCCGACGGCGCCGTCCAGGCGGATACCCCCGACGGCACGCTGACCGTCTACGCCGACGGCGCAGTCCGGGTCCGCGAGTGCGGCGAGACCGAGGCCTGGCCGACCCTCCGCAGCGCCGTCGCCGACTGGGGCGTGGAAGTGTGAGCCACCCCACTCCAGAGGGGCTTGACAGCCCCTCTGGAGGCCCGCTAGAATGAAGACATCGGAACGAAGAGAGAAAGGGAACTCCGATGAACACTTGGAAAGTCGCCAACGCCGTCGTCCGGCACCTGGAGGCAACCATCCCCGTCTACGACGTCTCCGAGCACGGCTACAGCCTCTACGTCAGCCTCGTAGACGGCCGCGCCTTCATCGTCGATGCCCCGCTGGAGGGCGACGTCAGGATCACCCCTGGTGTGCGCACCTACGAAGGCGGCCTGCAGCTTCTAAAGGACCTGGACGCCGAGCTCACGGACGCCGGCTTCGACGTCCGCCAGGTGACCTGCCGCCGGACCACCGGCGTCGAGCTCCGTGTGCGCGACGACGTAGGCGGGTGGGCCTGGTGAAGCGCTTCTGGAGCGCCATCGCCGTCGCCGTCGGCCTCCTGGCCGGCTGGGGCGCCGGCGAAGGTCGGGCCCCGAGCTGGGACGCCTACGCCGGCGTCCGGCCCGAGCCGACCATACTAGGCCTCACAGTGACGCACATCACGGACATCGGGCTTGACGCAGACGCCCGGTAGCCACTAGACTAGAGATATCAGCGAAGACGAGAGAAAGGAACGAGCTGATGCACACCACCACCTTCATCCCCGAAATCGACGTCCCCGACTTCGTCGCCAGCCTCCGGGCAGACCGCGAGCGCCAGCGAGCTCGACGCCGGAGTCGCCGTCAGAACTGCGGATGGGAGGCCTGAGATGACCTGGCTCGACTTCGTACAAGCCATCTGGGACGCCTTCTACGGGCTTATGTCCACCTCCGAAGAGCTCGTGGAGCACCTCCCGACGTCGCTGCAGTGCTTCTTCGACTGGTGTTAGCCATATCACACCGGAGGCCGCTTGACAGCGGCCTCCGGACCGGCTAGATTAGAGATATCAGGAAGACAGAGAGAAAGGAACCCCTGATGATCAACCGTTACCTCACCGCCGTCTCCGACGCCGACCTCCTCGACGCCGCATCCGACGCCCTCGCAGACGCGGGGTGGAGCCTGGACGAAGGCCGAGAGCTGCCTTTCGAGGCGGACTACTGCTACGATCCGGAGGCCGCCTTCGAGATCGACTCCGAGTGGAGCGGGATCCAGGCCGACGCCGTCAGCAGGCTCTGGGACCGGCTCTCCGACGAAGAGCGGGTGGAGCTTTGGCTGCACGACTGTGCGGGGCAGGACCCAGACGATCCCGTCGACGCCGAGACGGTCTGGGAGCGGATGGAGGCCGCCGTGCTGGAGCGGCTCGGGAGCGTCTACGAAGACACGGGCGCCTCCGTGACGGAGGCCTGCACCCGAGCTCTGAGGCTGACTTCGGCGGAGGCCCTAGCCAGGGTACTGGGCCTGTACGAAGTCGCCCGAGCGGAGGCCCGGGGGCACTGGGGCGGGCCTTCGAGGGTGCGGACCTTCGACGTCGAGCACGGCACCGTGGTGGTCCGGAGCGAAGGCGGCGACGTGGAGGCTCGACTGAGGCCGGCCTTCGAGGAAGGCAGTGACGAAGGCGCCGTCGACGTGGAGATGCTCGGGGACGCGCTTCGCGAAGTCGGGCTGGACTGACGTTTCACGTGAAACGGACTGGGGCCGCCGCCGAAGGCGGCGGCCCGGAGAGGGAGGTGCTATTGAGAATCAGTATCACTAAGATCTGGGTTGGAATAGTTGGACTGATGTATGCGGCGTGGTTCATCTGCGTCGTCGCCGAAGCGATAAGTTACCCTACGGTAGGGTAGGTAATACAAGTTGGAGTGGTGAGAGAAGTAGCCCCTGGGACTAACGTCCCAGGGGCTACTTGTATTTTTGGTGGGAAAAGTTGGAATTTTTGGAGGGGTGGGTCAACTTTCAGGGGGGGACCCAACCGCATACATTGAGTCGAATTTTCCGTTACTGGAACATCATACTGCAGTATGATCGCTATAATAGGACCTGTGCACGACATAGTACTCATCGCCGACCACCTTTTAGGGGCGCCAGCCGTAGGCTTAGGCGCCCTCATAACCGCTATAGCGACCCTCTATACGTCATTGAAGACCAATAGAAAGGTCCTTAGCGTAAAACAGGACATGGAAAACAACCATGGGAGCTCTCTAAGGGACGCCGTAGACCGCATAGAGGACAACACCAGAGTGCTGACGGACCTGGTTCATGCGCACACTCGTCAGCTGGACGAGATCCAGTGTGCTGTGCGCAGACACGACGACGAGCTAAAATCAAGGCATGCCATCACCACAGAAGCCCCTTGTGCGCATAAAGAAGATATACAACGAAGCGACGATAACGCCTAACCCGACGCCGCCATATGACTCCAGCCTCATCCTGACCCCACCCCCTCCGCCGCCCCCCAACCCGGACCAGCCGCTGGGGGCTACCGCAGCCTCCCTGGCAGCCCCTATCCCCGCCCTCTCCCCTCTGCTCAAGATAGAGCGGGTGCCCGTGCCGTCCTCCGACCCCGACCCGCAACGCCATAATCGCCTCCAGGTCGTGTACAGCCTGTCGGCGAACATCGTCACACTGAAGCAGCTGCGCAACAAGGACAACACTCCGCCTACCAAAGACAATCCCGAATCCAAGCCGAACCCGTGGGAAGTGGGTTGGCTGCTGTGGTGCTTCAGCCCGGACCCGACGCACCCTTACGACCCGAGCCCGACTTCCAACTCGAACTTCCGCTTCTATGCCCTGTGCTTGAAGACGAACGGCTGGGAGGTGTCGAAGCAAGACCCTTCGTACAAGGGCGGTCAGCGCTTCCTGAGGTCGAACGACGCAAAAGACCCGCGCAAGTTCCCACCGCACAACACGGAGAGCAACAACGCAGACGAAGCGAGTGTCAACCCGTATTCTGTCCTCATCAAAGCCTGCCACGAATATTCGCTGGGCACCACCCCTGCGCAACTAGAGAACGACGTAATACCGGCTAACCGCAACTCCGAAGCGGGCAACAAAGCACGACTGACCCCCGCTAGAAATGTGTTCCACATTTTCGTGGAATCCGCCCTCCTGACCACTGTCGTCGACGAAGAAAAGCCGCTGCCCCCGCACATTCCGGCGTTCTACGCCGAGGATGCCCGTGTGCGCTTCTCTCACATGTGGCACGCGACCCCGAAGAGACCTCAGCTTCGACCATCTCCGGCTGACTATGACCCGCTGGCCCTGCACGCGACGGGCTACCCGCCTCAGGGGGTGGTATGGTTCTAGGCATGGAAGAGAGCTACCATGATAAAATAGCGGACTTCACATACGCAGCTGAGGACGCTTACACGGCCTACACGAAGCGGGAACCGGGGAAGATGCCGTTGGACAACCGGGCTGCCGCGGTGTTCGAGGAACGCTACCGGCCGGCCTCCCGGTCACTGTGCGGCTTCAACCCGCCGTTCCCGACGCGGGACGGGGCGGCGATATCGCGGGGCGAGGCGAACGACGAGATCGAGGAGTTCAACGCGCAACTGGACGCGCTGCAGTCCCTGATCGACGCGGTGTGGCGCACCGTGCCGGGCAACGACGGCCCGCTTCTGCGCGGCTACCCTTTCGCTGTGCGCCATGTGGACGACGGCTGGGTGGAGTTCCATTTGCCCCATCGTGATTCACCCGCTGTGCGCCTTGAGCAAGGGGAGGGCTATGATTTTGCACGTAACCGTAAAATCCCGGCACACAGTCCGCGCCCGGACCGCAACTCCTTTGTGCCGTATACTGAGGTGAAGGCTCTTCTAGCGAAAAGGAAGGAGACGGATGACGCAGGCTGATGTGCAGCGCAACGCCATTGTGGCGTGGATGGCGAAGCATGACGGTGACTTCGGCTACACGAACGACTACCGCCGCAAAGACCCGGAGCGCTACGGCTGGGGGGACTGTAGCTCTACGATAGCGCAGGCTTACAGGCAGTGTGCGGGCATAGAGATAGGTGAGCGGAGTTTCAATATAGCGTCGGACCCGGACGCGTATACTGTGGCATCGGCAACCTCATGGAGGGATCTGCCCCTCGGTGACCTGAAACTGGCCGACATCATTTGCATGGGCTGGCATTCGGGTGCTTTCGCGGGGCGGATCAGCCACGTGGAACTGTATGCCGGCGGCATGTACACGTGGGGGCACGGAGGCCCGGGCAGGGGCCCAAGGCTGCACTCTCTGTCGGACCGGTCCCTGACGGGCTCGGCGACGATCATCATCGTCAAGCGCTATATTCAAGACAGTAACCAAGACGACAACACCAACCGAGGAGACGATTTGACACCTGACGAGCACAACATGCTCAGCTGGCTGTACGAGAACATCAAGGTGCCGAGCCAGGGCTTCGGCTACCCCCAGGCGACGCAGAACTCGATCGCGGAGCTGAAGGAGGTGGCGGCTAACCTGACGCAGGCCGTGGAGTCTATGACGGCGACCGTGAACAGGATCGCCACCGATTTGACGGTGCCGGGCTACGGCTTCGGCTACCCGGCTGCGAGCCACGCGGCGCTTGAGGAGACGATCAACAAGCTGAATGACATCCAGAACACGCTGCACAATAGCAAAACGGCTAAGGGGGACAAGTGACCGACGCACCTACAGGACCCAAGCACCTGGACGCTCCGACGCTGACGGATGAGCAGAAGGCAGCGGCGTTCGCCGCGGCTGCGCACACCGTGGAGACGGGCGGCTTGCCGCAGGGTGACGGCGGCCTGACGGACCCGAACCGGAAGAACGCCTACCACTTCGACGAGCTTGTGCCGACGCAGATCCAGCACAAGGCGCGGTCGATCATTCGGACGTTCGTGGTGTCCTTGGTTGGCGTGCTAGCGGCATTCGCCGCGAAGGTCGGGCTGACGCTGCCAGCCGACCTGGCGGATACGATCACGGCGACCGTGTGGGGGCTGGTGACCGTGTGCGCACAGTGGCTGCTCAATACTAAGCCTGTGGACCGCTTCCTGCACAAGGTGGTTCCGTTCCTGGCGACTACGCCGAATAAGTAACGCACAGCATAAGAAGGACCCCCGTCGCGTCCCATTCCGGGAAACGTCGGGGGTCTTTATGTCTTCAGTTTACACGTCGGGTCGGGGTGATTAGCAGATCCAGGTCTTGCCCCACAGGCGACAGGTTCCGTACCACCCGGCGAACATCCGTCCGATCAGGCCCCGTGAAAACATGTTTCCTCCCCTCTGTTGAGTTACTATGCGAACCCAATGTACACGCTGAACGAGCCGTTGTCAAGCGGCGATGAGGTTGAGCTGGTGCTGGGTCCATGTGAAGGCGGCGAGGGCGGAGATCGCGCCGAGGGATGTGAAGGCGAGGGATACCCAGAAGACGACGGCGCCGGCTTTGGGGAAGCCGCACCATGTGACGATGTAGGCGACGAGGGTCCAGAACCCCTGTGCGACGAGGAATGCGATGGGGACGGCGATGAAGTAAAGAAGCATGTGAAGTCCTTTCTCTGGTCCGAAAGTTCGATGGTCCGACTGTAACTCGCATACGGGAGGAAGTCAAGTTTGCGCACACCAGCCTTGCACTGCTAGAGTTTTCATATCAGCCAATACGCCGCACACGGGATGGGAGACATAATGTTTCACGTGCATTTCATCTGGGCGCAGTCGACGTCCGGGATTATCGGGGTTAACGGGAAGCTGCCGTGGCACGACCGAGGAGACCTACAACACTTCAAGGATATGACGATCAACAAGACGGTGGTGATGGGTCGGAAGACCCGGGACTCTCTACCTCAACGCAACAAGAAGCTGCCTAACAGGACGAACATCGTGTTGAGCAGAACCATGAAGTCGACCAAGACGGTCAAGGCAGTGGCAAGCCCATATGCGGCGATAGAGCAAACTACACACGACAATCAAGACGAGCTGTGGGTGATCGGCGGGCATGCGACGTTCCAGGCGTTCATTACAGCCCATGACCTCAACAAGATACCCTTCAGGCTGGACGCTTACGTGTCCGTTCTGGCGGTGGACGACGAGCTCCAGCCGATCACCGCACAGGACAGCATCACATGGGCCCCCGTATTAGATGACCGCTGGGTGCTGCTGTACGACCACATGGCCGGCCCTAGACGTCGCCTGCAGAAGTATGTTAAGGTGTTCCGGTAAGCTCCTTTCTCTCAGGACCCCGCCGGGTGAGCGCTATGCCCCGGCGGGGTCTGCTGTGCGCGTGGTAATATTCCTCTTAAGCCTGACTAGAGAGGGAGTTTCATGAGAATCGATGTTCAAACGAGCCGCTTAGCCGGTGCTAACGGGTCGATTGCGACGCTCAGCGGCACGCTGCCTAACCTCGATCTGGACGTTGCGCTGGCTAAGGGCGTGAAAGCCGTATACCTGACGGTGTTCGCCAATGCAGCAGAGACGAAGATCACGTCGCTGAGCACCGAAGGCGGCACGTTCTGCGTAACCATCCATTCCGCGGACAAACGGCCTACCGTGAAGGTGTGCGACCCGCTTGAGGCGCCGGTGGTGATCCGGTACAGGGGGCTGTGATGGCCGCACCTAAGAAAACGACGAAAAAGAAGCCGGCTCAAACCAAGACTGCGGCTAAAGAGCTGGTGAAAAACGACCGGGATCGCTTCGCGGTCCAGAAGTCGACCGGTGAACTGGCGATGGACGACAGGCGGCTGCTCACCCTCGCACAGGCGGGGGCCAGCCCCTCCGAGATGTCCGAAGAGCTCGGCCTGCCGGCTGAGACGTGCCTTGCCCGTGTGCGCTCCCTGCTGAAGCGCAACGACGTGTGGACGAACCTCGAACGCCAACAGATGCTGATCGCCGACATGTACGACTTGAAGACCCGGGCCTTCAACTTCCTGGAGAAGTGCTTCGAGTCGGACGAGATAGCCGCCCGGCACATCGAGGCCGTCAACAGCGTGCTCAAGCAGCTCGGCGACCGCTTGGACAAGGTGAAGGAGTACAACGACGAGGAAGAGGCCAGGGTGACGAAGCAGCAAACCCGGCTGATCCTCGACCTGGTGGAGGACGCCTGGGAGCGTGTGCGCACATATATAGCAAGCGCGTATTCGAACGGGCAGCTGCTCGACCCTGAGGCGATGGACGAAGTGTTCTATCAGGCGCTGAAGGAGGCCCATGCTGATCAAAGCTAGCGCGATCGACAGCGCTATCGCCACCGTCAAGGCGCACAGGAGGCAGGACAGCTTCAAGTCCGACCCCGTGGGGTGGGCCCAGTACATGCTGGGCACAGACGAGGGGACGCTGTGGAGTAAGCAGCGGGAGATCGCCCGGGCCGTGGTGGATAACAACTCGACGGCCGTGAAGGCCGGCCACGGGGTGGGGAAGTCCCGACTTATGGCTGTGCTGATCTGCTGGTGGGTGGACACCCGCTACCCCCACTGCTATGTGATTTCGACGGCTCCGTCGATGGCGCAGGTGCAGGACGTGCTGTGGCGCGAAGTGATGCAGCTGAAGGACATCGTGGAGAGACGCTTCGAGGAGGGACTCGTCGACCATAAGCTCCCGGGGCGCATCACGATGGACGTGCAGTGGAAGGACGACGTGACGAAGCTCCCGCTGGGCCGCGGCAGGAAGCCGCCGGACAACCTGGGTGGCAACTCCTTCCAGGGCATCCACGGCGACGTGTTGGCGATCGGCGACGAGGCCTGCGGGCTATCAGGCGAGTTAATCGATGCCCTGGCGAACATTACGACGAACGAGGCGTCGCGGCGTGTGCTGATCGCGAACCCCACGGACCCGATGAGCTACCTGGGGAAGATCTTCAAGGAGGAGATGGAGAACTGGAAGCGCATGTCTATCTCGGTCCTGGAGAGTCCGAACTTCACAGGCGAGCCCATGCCACCCAATGTGCTGCAGAAACTGACGGGGCCTTCCTATGTGGAGCAGAAGAAGCAGGAGTACGGAGAGGACAGCGCGAGGTTTAAGGCCCGCGTTCTGGGCGAGTTCGCTTTCGACATCGAGGACTCGTTGATTCTGCCAGGAGATGTTGAGACGGCCTGCTTGACGGAGAGGGAGCAGATCGGCCGGCCGGTGCTCGGCGTCGACGTAGCGCGCTTCGGCGCGGACCGCTCGGTGGTGTACCTGTGTGTCAACGGGGTTGTGCGCTTCGTGGATTCCTGGGCGAAGACGGACCTGGTGCACAGCGCACAGCGTGTGCACGACCTGGCGCTTCGTGAGGGCGCACATGCCGTGGCGATCGACTGCGACGGTATCGGAGGCGGCATGTTCGACATCCTCAACTCATACGCTAACCGCACATACGACATCTTGGCTGTGCGGGGTTCTATGTCGAGCCCGGACAGGGGCCGGTGGCACAACTACCGCTCATACATGTGGGACTCCTTCAGGTACCGGTGTCGCACAGGCGAGCTGGATTTGGATCCGCTGGACATCGACTTGCACGACGAACTGCTGTCCGTCGGCTACTCGTATAACACGATGTCCGGCGGGCTCGTCCTGGATTCGAAGGACAAGCTGAAGAAGGACGTCGGTAAATCCCCCGACTTGGCGGACGCCGCAGTGTACGCTGCTATAACGGACCAGAACATACGCGACGCCATCCAACAGGAGACCGTGTTCTCCGACGCGGGGGACATGATGGACGGCGACGAAGACGATTACCTACATGAAATGGGGGAGACTTTTGGATTCCAACGCATACTCGTTTAGCGACGAGGGTATCGCGTTCATCAACGAGGCGCAGAGGTCCTACCTCCTGGACGAGGGGGCCAACTGGGTCAGCTACGCCGACGACAAGGGGCTGACGCTGGCTTTCATCCATGAGGTTGTGCGCGGCCTGAGGGACATGGCCCGGGATCACCCGCTGCATAAGCGCGGCGCACAGTTGAGGACCAGCTACATCTTCGGCGACGACTTGGTGTTCAGCGACACGTCTGCGAAGCTGGATAAGTTCATCAAGTCGGAGTCGGCGCAGAGGACGCTGTTCTCCGCTTCGGCGATGGAGAGCCTGAATTTGGAGAGGTTCTGTGCGGGGAACGTGTTCCTGTTCCGTGAGGTGCATACTGACAAGCTGACGCTGGTGCCCGTGGAGGAGATCGAGGAGATCGTCCGGGATTCGTTCGATTCGTCCGTCGTGAAGTATGTGCGTCGCACATGGACCCCGGACGGGCAGAACACGATCAGTCAGTGGTTCCCGACGGCCGAGTATAGGCGGAGCGTACAGCGATTGAGGAAGCCGCCGAACACAGCCTACGAAGTGAACGGCAACTACGTCGTGTACATTCTGTCGTCGGGCAGGCATGCGGGACATGCGTTCGGTGCGCCGGATTCACTGGCGGCTGCCCTGTGGAGCGTCGCCTACTCGGGTTACCTGCGCGACAGCGCTAGGCTGTCTAAGGCGTTGTCGAAGATCGCATGGGCAATCGTCAACAGCAACAACCAGGGCAAACGGCAGTCGGCTGTGGAGATCTCGAACCGCGGCGACGTGGTAGGCGCCACGGCGAGCTTGGGGCCCAATCAGTCTCTGGCCGGTGTGGGCGTCCCGAGCGCACAGGTGAACTACGGGAACGGCCAGCCCTTGGCGGCGCTTGTGGCGGCGTCGTTCGGGATTCCGGTTATCGCTCTGCTGTCGTCTCCTGGTGCTACGGGCGGCTCGTACGGGGCTGCGACGACGCTGGATAGGCCGACGATCAACGGTTTTAAGCTAGAGCAGCGTAAGTGGAGGGATTTCTTCAAGCAGGTGATGATGGACGTTGACCCGTCGGTGAAGGACGTGGACATCAAGTTCCCGTCGATCGAGCAGGACCCCACCTATAGGGCTTTGCAGTCGCTGGCTACGTCTATGTCAACTGGTGCTATCCACCAAGACGAGTACCGTCAGGCTGTGCTCAACCTGCTTGCTGTTCCCGATATTCACGGCGATGAGCTCCCGGAGCCGAACGATTTTCTGAAGAGTGGTAATGTGTCCGGTGGGGACGACGGCGACGCTGTGCGCGACCCTGTGGCACGCCAAGGAAACCAGGGCGCCGTCCCCGGCGGTTTCAACCAAGGAGACACCGAAGATGAAGATCAGTGAGAGCACGAACACCAACGTCTTAAAACCCGTTAAGGGCACACGCAAGTGGCTTGTGCGGCTCATAACCGAGGGTCAGGGCTCTACCGGCGTCTATACGAAGGAAGCGCTGCAGGGTAGTTTCGCCGAGGCGTTCCCCGTCGGGACGCACATGTATATTGATCATGCTACCGAGGCTGAGACCGACGAGCGCCCCGAGGGGACGTTGACGAAGTTGGCTGCCGTGATCGCCGAGACGCCCCACTGGCAGGATGCGCCGGAGCCCGGGATGTACGCGACGATCGAAGTGGTCGAGCAGTGGGCGCCCTTCATCGAGCAGGTGTCGGATATCATCGGCGTGTCGATTCACTGCGGTGCGACGCTGGTGCAGGACGACGACCTCGTGACGGCGGGTGAGCCTACGCCGCCTGTGATAGAGTCGTTCATACCGTCGCCCGTTAATTCCGTGGATTTCGTCACAGTTCCGGGTGCCGGAGGGCGCCTCGTCGAGGCTCTGGAATCGTTCAAAAACGGAAATGCTATTATGGACGGTAGCAACAATCACAATTCCGAAAGGAAGAGAATGGACACTGAGTTCAAGGAGGCCCTGGAGGCCCTGGACACTAAACTCTCCGCTCTCGTCGAAGCCCTCGCCGATAAGGCCAAGAAGAAGGACGAAGAGGACGAAGAGGACGCCAAGAAGGCCAAGGAGGAAGAAGAGGACAAGGCCAAGAAGGCTAAGGAGGCCATCCTTGCTCTCACCGATTCTGACCTTCCCGAGGTTTCCCGTGTGCGGGTTGCCGAGGCTATAGCCCGCGGTTATGACGCGAAGGCGATCCTAGATCGCGAGACCAAGCTCGTTGAGTCTATCCGCGAGAGCCTGTCGGGCGGCTTCGCCCCCGAGCACGTGCCCTCCGGTAAGAGCGCCGACGACTTCGAAGCCGAATTCGCCAAGCTGACCTGGTAAGGAGCGCACACATATGGCACAGAATCACGTCAAGGGCGGGGACACCTACGAAGTCCAGGTGGACGCCGCCGTCAAGTCGGGCGACGTCGTCGCCGTTGGCAAGGTCGGGGCCGTTGCTCTCACCTCCGCCACACCCAAGGAAGACAACAACTTCTATTCGACGCTCGCATTCGAAGGCATCGCACACCTCGGGCTGGACGGGACCGTCAAGGTCGGGGATATCGTGACGATCGACGGCGCTACCGAGTCCGGCAAGGCCGCCAAGCCTGAGATCGCGGCCGACCCGAAGGGGAAGATCGTGGTGGGTTTCGTGCTCAACCCGCTGTCGAGCGCATCTACCAAGTACGCCGTCAAGCTCACCCAGGCTTGGCTCTAAGGAGGATATCTACATGGCAATCAACAAGAGGGAAGCCTACAAAGCGGGTATCCTTCTGCACAAGGCGCTTCACGCCGATGATATTCGTGTGCGCAATTCGGCTCGTAAGGATCTGAGCGAGGCCATCACCACGTCGGACCTGCCGGTCAACCTCGGCCCCACCATGAACAAGATCATGCAGGGCGAATACGAGCAGGTTCCGTCCAACTGGCGCGAATGGGCGGACACCCTCGAAACACCTGACTTCGAGACGGTTCCCTACTTCAGCTTCGACTTCACCGACGACAACGTTCCGGTCCGCAAGGACGGCAAGGGCTACGTCGCACAGGGGTTGCCCGCAGTCGGAGAGCTCGGCGAGTACCCGATCCTCGGCCTGAAGGCAGAGCAGTTCAAGCTGAAGCTGGCTAAGGCCGGTGTCCAGATTCCGCTCTCCTGGGAGACCCTGAAGCGCTACGGAGCCGACTGGAACCTGATCCCTAGGATCACGAAGGAACTCGGCCGGCGCGCTGCCAATCAGGAGTCCATCGAGGCGGCCCTGCAGCTCGTCCAGCCGACGGGCCTCAACACGACCAACTTTAAGGCGGCTAACAAGAACGTCCTGGCAGGAAACCCCGAGCTGAGCATCGAGGCGCTGGAGAAGGCGTTCGCACAGCTGGCAGTCACCAAGTACAACGGCAAGCGGATCATTATGCCGACCAAGTTCAACCTGATCGTCCCCCCGGCTCTGGCGAGCCGTGCGGAGCAGATCATGAAGGTCGTCGAGATCCGCCGCCAGAACGGCACCGAGACCCAGGTGATGGGCAACACGGTGTCCGGTAAGGTCGCTAACGTCTACGAGGTCCCCGAGCTCGCGCTCATCGCCGGCGATTACGCCGACAAGTGCTGGTTCCTCCTGCCCCCGAAGGGCACGATGCCCCGCAAGAACATCGTCAACGTGTTCCTGGAGGGCGAGACCGGGCCGAAGATCTTCGTCGAGAAGACCACGAACAGCTCCGAACTGGAGGGCTCGTTCGAGAACGACGCCTACCGGACGAAGATCCGCCACCTCGTCAAGTCCGCTTTCATTGCTCCGGAGGGCACTCTGGCCTCCAGCGGTGCGGGCGCCTGATAACGATACCCGACAAGGATGGAAACCCCGCCCTCACAAGGGGCGGGGTTTCCTGCAGTGGAAAGGGGCTGCCGTGCCCGACAAGCCGAAGATAACCGTGGACGAGCTGAAGCTCTTCTTACCCGGTATCGACCTGGATGCTAAGTTGCTCGAACGGCTGTGTGCACTGTACACGAATGTGTTCAAGGCTGCAGCTGCCGCTCTGCGCGCCTACGCGGCGAAGCTCGTGTCGGAGGGCGGGGTCGAGAACGTCAAAGCGGACGACTTCACGCTATCAGGTGGGGACAAGAACATTGAGGCGCTACTCGCCCTGGCTGACAAGTACGACGCACAGGGGGACGCCTTGGAGAACGGCGAGGGGCTTGTGCTCGTCCCGATGAGGGGCGACGACGTGTTCGAGAGAGCGAGGGAGTTCCTTGGCCGGTATAGCTGAGGGCCGCCTGGCAATGGCGGCTAAACGCGTTGAACGCTACATGGTCGATGAGGTGATGATCTATGACGGCAAGAACATCAAATACGACGCTAAGACTGACAGCTATGATTATGGCTCAGTCGTATATTCTGGGAAAGCGCGTATACAGCCGATACGCCAACCTGAGGTAGCGAACGACCAGATCGCCCCCCAGACGACTAACCGTGTGCGGGTACAGCTTCCTCGGTCGACGATGTCGCTGAACATCCCGATGGCGGCCCGCATCAAAGTGACGAAGACACAGGACACCCCGCACATGGCCGGCTACCTGATGACGGTATCGGCTGTAATCGACGCCTCGCAGTCGTTCGAGCGGACGATCATCTGCAACACGCCGATGAACAAAGCGGAGGTGTAACCGATATGAAGATCCGCACGAAGATCGGGGCGAACAAATTCACTAAATACGCCAAGCGTATCCAGGACTTCAGGGAGTACGACCTATTCGCTAACGTCATCGACAAGCTGTCGGAGGAGATCCCGCCAGCGCTGCAGGACACGATCGAGAAGACCCCGTCCGCTCTAGTGCCAGGGAAGATCGGCCGTATCTGGACGAGCCACATGCACGACAGCGTGAGCGTCGTCGTGCCGGACAACGTAACTGTCGAATATGGCTGGATCGAAGGGTCGAACAAGTTCGACGGCGGCTGGGACCACGACTACATCCTCGGCCAGGAGTATGGCGATGATAGAGTGTGGGGCATGAAGGCCTTGGACAAGGTGGCGAAGCAGGTGAAGCTCGATGAGAAGACCCGCAAGGAGGTCTATACGGAGACTCGCCGAATCTGGAAGTGGGGAAGGTAGCGACGAATGGCCAAATACGTCGACGACATTATGGCGAAGATCCGCGAGCTCTCCGGGGTGCCGCCCCAGAGGGTTGTCGAGGAGGTGGCGCTGCCGGACTTCGACGAAGGCCAGAAGATGCCGTATATCGCCGTCGTGTTCGGCACGCCCGGGCATATCAGCCAGGCGACGAGCATCGTCTCTCAGCTCAACGACGGCTACCGAGTGTTCTTCCTGTGCCATGTGCGAGCCCTCACCGCACAGCATGCCCGCGAGATCGGCGAGCGTATTCTGTGGGGCCTGGTCGGCTTCGAGCCGGACAACAGCGGAGGGATCACGGTCCACGGCGGTCAGGGTTTGAACTACGCCGGAACCAACCACAAAGTGGTGCAGTGCGGCTATGAGCTGTACTGCTCCTTTATCACGAACCTCAAAAACCGTATTTGATAGGATGGTGCATATGGGCCTCTACAAAGACATGAACACCGGGGACGTCGGCACGTACCCGGATGACTTCGCTCAGTTCTTCGGGACGTTGGTGCCGATAACCGAGGAAGAGCCTTGTAGCGACTGTTTCATTGACAACGACAACGAGAAAAGGGGGAAGCACAGTGGCTAACGAAGTTCGCATGCTTCGCGGCAACGTGACTATTCTCTTCGCCGCTCCTGAGGCATTCGCTGACTGGCAGCATCCCACGGCGGCGGAACTCAACGCACAGTTCAGTGCTACCGACAACCCGCGCAACCTGGTGTTCAATGTGTCGTGTGCGATCCTGGACGGCTATTCGCTCGGCGAGACCGACCCCGACACGGACAATACTCGAACGATCTGCGACATCTCCGAGGTGGAGAACCCGACCCTCGCCAAGTACGAGGGCAAGTTCACCGCACTCCGAGATGAGAGCGTTGACGACCAGGGCGTGTTCAACATGATCCGCGATATCACGATGAAGCCCGATATCACTCTGTTCATCGTGGAGCGCATCGGCAAGCGCCCGAACAAGCCGTTCGAAGTCGGCGATGTGTTCAGCATCTACCGCTTCCAGACCGACTACCCAGTCGACGGGTACGAGTCGAACGGCTTCATCAAGTACGAGCCGAACTTCCTTCAGAACGGCGCGTTCGTCCTCAACGAGAAGGTGGCCGCATAATGGATAAGAAAGTACTCTCCAACGAACACGTCAACGTCTGGGTTCTCCCCAAGGCGTCCGTGAAGGATATCAACGCTATCACCGTGGAGGAAATGAACTCTGCGGTGGCTATTGGTGACGCGATCAACTGGGACGACACGACGATCCCCGCCGCGAAGGCGTCGAAGGAGCAGTCGTCCCTGTCTCTGCTCGACGCTGCCGGGTCTTCGTCCCGTGGCGCCGCACAGTACGAGGGCTCCCTCACCATGTACTACCCGACGAACCCCGACGATGCGAACTCGATCTACGCCAAGGCGTGGAACATGTTCAAGAAGACCCGCGTCGACCTCGTTCTGGTTGTGCGCGGTGTCCTGAAGGGCCGTGAGCCCATCGCTGCCGGTCAGTGGTACTGCGCGTTCCTCATGATCGAGTCCACGTACAAGAACACGCTGGAAGGCGACAATCCGACCCGTTACACGGTGTCGTTCCTGCAGCAGGGCCAGCTGGCTGTGAACGGTATCTTCAAGGACAGCACGACGGCGATCACCGACACGGAAAATCTTACGGTGTCCCTCAACGAGCACCGGCCGATCCTGCCGAAAATCCACGGCCATGTGGCTCGCTCCGTGTGCTCCTACCTGTCGAAGGACACCTCGACTGTGTCGGTCAGCCCGCTCGGTGTGGTGACCGGCCTGAAGGCAGGCAGCGCAGATGTCATCGTCAGCCACCCCGCCTGTGCGAATGTGACAGTCAAGGTGACTGTGGCATAACGCACGCCCCAGCGAATAGCACAGGGCGTCTCCTCTCCGCCCTGTGCTATTCTTGTTTACGACGTTACCCTAACGCCTAGCAGAGAGGATTTCAAATATGGACATTTTCGAGGTGCTGTCTCGATCCAAGGCGCCGAAGGCTGAGAAGGTCGTGTACCTTGACGCCGAGGCGGTGCAGGACGTCGAGAGGCTCATCAAAGAGCAGGCCGACGCTGACGTGATCAAGGAAGCGGTGAAGAGACGGGACGCCTCCAAGCTGACGTTCCACCTCCAGTCGGTGACAGCCGATGTGCGCGAAGAGCTGATGATCGGCATCGAGAGCGCGGACAAGACGAAGAACAAGACGAAGCGTGTGTCGGAGGCCTATCTGGCTCTCCTGTCGAAGACGCTGTACAAGATCGAAGACGCCGAAGGCAACGTGGATGAAAGGAAATTCAACTCCGAAGAGATCCGTAAGATCCTGAACGCTCTGCCCGGCGAACAGTATCTGGGCCTGCTCGTGGCGGCGATGAACCTCCTCGGAGCTTCCGCCGACTACGACAATGCGGTGACGGTGGATTTCTGATAGACGCCCTCCAAGACAAAGGGGGGAGCGGCGCTCTATCGATGGTTAGGACGGCGGTGGACCTGCACATGAGGCCCACCGCCGTCATCTATAACCAGCCCGACCCTTTCGGGCACTGGACGGAGTTGGACTATAAGCTTGTATTGGCTTACAAGACGGTTAAGGACGAGACATGCCAGAAATGCGGTAATCCTATTTGGTTGTGCCATTCGACGGATCCTGATATAGCATGGCGCGCAGAAGATAGAACATGCTATGCTACTAAAGCAAGGATGATGCATGATTGGGTCAGCACACACCGAGCCACCGATCCGCCCCCCTACGAGGACAAGCAGAAATGGGGCAAAGACACTGTGATGACTCCGTACATGCCGGACTATGCGGAGCGAGACCTGCCCACGAGGATGGACTACTACAACAGGAGTGAGTGATGCCTGATATCAAGCAGACTATCGAGTTCAACGTGCAGGGCACGTCTGAACTCCACGAGGCTGCGGAATCCATCAACACCATCGCACAAGCCCTCGATAACATCAAGGGCAAAGTCGTCGGCGCTGACATCGGCAAAGGCCTAGACGGAGCCGGTCGAGGCGGCCGAGAAGCTGGGGAGGGCTTCGATAGGGCTGGCCGGGCCGCGGAAGAGGCGAAGTCGCGCATATCCAACATGCGCTACGCCCTCTACGACGTGGCCGCCGTTATGCAGAACATCTCGAAGGCGACGATCGGCGCGTTCACAACCGTCGTCAAAGAGTCGATGGACTACGAGTCGGCCTTCGCACAGGTGAAGCGGACTAATGACATCGCCGGGAAATCCGCAGACGAACTACGCGGCAAACTCGAACAGATGGCCGCCTCGGTGACGACCACGAACTTCAAGGATCTGTCGAACATCGCCGCCCTCGGCGGACAGCTGGGCGTCGCCAAAGAGTCCATCACAGACTTCACCGAGACGGTAGCTAAGCTCTCAGCGACCACCGACCTTTCGCTCGACAAGTCTGGTGAGACGATCGCGCGGTTTCAGACGATCATGGGTACGACCGGTCAGAATTTCGACAACATCGCGTCGTCGATCTTGAAGGTCGGCGTCAACTCGGCCGCCACCGAGTCTCAGATCGCGAACACGTCGACGCAAATCTCCGCTATGGGTAAGTTCGCCGGCATGACCGAATACCAGGTGGTTGGCCTGTCCGGAGCCCTCGCATCCATCGGCGTCGCGCCTGAGCTCTCCCGAGGTGTCATCACGCGTATGTTCACCCAGATGCAGAAGGCCATCCGGGGCGGCGGCGACGAGCTTAACCTGTTCGCGCGCGTGGCGGGGGTCTCCGCGCAGGAGGTCCAGTCCGCGTGGGGCACCTCGAAATTCAGTGACATCTTCGTCAAGTTTATCGCCGGGTTGAAGAACCAGGGCCAGGGCGCCATCGGCGTGCTAAAGGACCTGGGTATCAAGGCGTCCCGCGACGTCCCGACGATCCTCCGTTTAGCCGAGGCGCACAAGACACTCGAACAGACGATGAAGGACGCTGAGTCCGGCTACAACGACTCGAAGACGCTTAACGACCAGTACCAGCAGATCGCGTCAACCACGGCTGGCAAGCTGGAGATGCTGAAGAACTCTTGGGCGAACCTGAAGGCCGAGATCGGCCGTTCGTCTAATTCGGGTATCGGCGACATGCTCGGATCCCTCACCGGACTGGTGACGGTCCTGACGAACCTCGTGCAGAACCCCGCGGCGCAGTGGGTCGCCAAGCTGGCCGGTGCCTTCCTGACGGCCGGCGGGATCATGGCCGGCTACTACGCCAAGCAGGCCCTTGTGCTCGGCGGCGCCTACGCGTTGACGACAGCGCAGCGGTCGATGGGGATTGCGATGCAGCACCCCATCACGTCTATTCGCTCGCTCTTGTCGGCCCTCGCGGAGACGGTTAAACTCTACAAGCTCTCGACGGTCTCCGTCAACGAACAGACCGGTGCCCTCTATAAGAACGCCGGAGCCGCTCGGGGCGCAGCTGGAGCGCAGAGGGCCGCAGGTCAGGCGGCCGCCTCGCAGTCTGCAGCCGGGGCTGCAGCAGGCGGGGCGGGGCAGGCCTCCAGTGCGATGGGCACAGCCGCCAAGGCCACCTCGGGGCTCATGGGCGCCCTCAAGGGCCTAGCCGCAGGTGCCGGCATATCCTTGTTCTTCACGGGGCTTGCGAAAGTCACGGAGTCCTGGACGAAGAGATCTGAGGCCGCCAGGGCCGAGGCCAAGGCGCTCCAGCAAGCCCAGGCCGACCTCGCGCAATCCGTGATGCAGGACACGAAGGCCTTCGAGGAAGGCGGCAGCGCGGCCTACGTGTTCGCCAAGGCCACCAACAAAGCCGGAGAATCCGTATCCTCGCAGCTGTTCTCCACGTCGGACGCCAACGCCCAGACGAAGGCCCTCGCACAAGCGCAGGAACTCCTCGCGCAGAAGACCGGCCAGTCGACCGACGAAATCACGAAGCAGACATATGCGATCGGCGAGAACTCGCTGAAGAAGATGGCCGAGCAGATCGCCGGCAACACGGGCTTCAAGCAGTTCGGCGACGAGCAGCTGGCCACACTGCGCCAGATGGGCTTCTCCGTCCAGGAATACTCGAAGCTCGTCACGCAGGGCAATTCGGAGATGACGGACTCGCAGAAGAAACTCGTCGAGTACTACCGCAACAACGGCTTTAGCTTCCTAGCCGACGAGATCGAGCGCAGCACCCAGAAGTCCAGCCAGTACATCGACTCATTCAAGAACAAGATCCAGGAGATGGTGGCATCAGGCAAGATCTCCTGGTTCGACGGCGAGAAGATCCTCGACACGCTGAAGAAGATCGACGACAACGCACACCAGACTTTCGATGGTGTGCGCAACGAGTCCGATCTGGCGGCGCAGACCATGAAGGGTCTGAAGGGCGACACCGCCGACGCTGCGGACGAGATGGACAACATGGGCGAGAAGGCCGACAAGGCCGCCAAGGAGCTCAAGAAGGTCGTTGACTCCGCACTGTCTGGAGACGAAGCGTTCGTCAACCTCGAAGACGCCGTGGCCAACCTGGGCGAGAGCCTGTACAAGAACGGAATGAACTTCGACGAGTTCTCGGAGGCTGGCAGGTCCAACCTGAAGGCGCTCTATGCTGTTGTGCGACAGGCGGCTGAAGCGTCCGGCGGGGACGCCGGGGTGATGAACGCCTACATCCAGCAGATTATGCAACTGCTGCGCAGCCACGGCGTCGGCTCCGTGCAGGTGCTAGAGAGGGTCGAGCAGCGTCTGCACGCCGTCGCCAATAAGGCTACGCAGTCGGCCAACCAGATAACGAAGGCCGCAGCCCTCGCACAGAAGGCAGGCCAGGCGATCGGCATGATCGCAGCTAGCATCGCCACCGGGAAGGACTTTTCGAAGGAGGCCTCGGCTTCGCTGCAGGGCCTCGGGAAGTCCTCCACGGCCGCTCTGCCGTCCATCAAGGACTTGGGTAAGGCCCTCGACCAGGGCTTCGCGAGGGGCGCCAGGAACGCCGCCAAGCACGCCAAGAAAGCTCGGCATAGGACGAGGAAACTCGGGGACCATGCGAAGAAGGCGGGTAAGAAGATCAAGGAGGCGGCGAAGGAGATCAAGACCTTCACTGATTACATCAGCGAGCTGTCCTCCGTGGCGAATGCGGCCTTCAACTTCAGGTGGGAGTTCCCCAAGTCGCTGGACGAGACGGCGAAGTCGTTCAAGACGATCAAGTCGTACTTCGAGAATGCGGCGAAGGACGCGCAGTCGGCGAATAAGGAGATAGGCGACGCCAACAAGTCGATAGAGGAAACGCGCAACAAGATCGCCGAGCTGGACGCCGAGCTGTCGAAGCTGCAGTCGGACCGAAACAAGTTGACTTTTCAACTGAAGGTGGCCGTCGACTACGGGGATACGCTGCGCGCCGACGACATCCGCGCCGAGCTGCAGAAGAATGCCGTTGCACAGCAGAAGAACCGCACAGACCGTAAGAACGCCGAAGGCGATCAGGCCGGAAACTACCAGAAGCTGTACGAGGCTATGCAGAAGCTCTCGGACGCACAGCAGAAGGCGCGGCGCGACTTGGCGGGCTTCTCGGACGCCGCTAGGGAACAGCGTGGTAACGTTCTGTCCCTCGTCGAGGCCTACCAGAAGCAGGTGCTCGCATACGCCAACACGGGCGCCAGTCAGCAGCAAGTGCTCGCCTACGCCTCTGCCCTGCGTGCGGAGTTCATCAACAACATGACCTCGATGGGCTACTCCCGTGCGGAAACCGAGAGATATGCGGCGACGTTCACGGACCTGTCGAAGGTGATCAACGGCGTCCCGAGGAACTTCACGGTGGGTGTGAACGCCGATCCGGCACTGCGGGCCCTCTCCGACTTGGAGGCGAAGAACCGGAAGTCGCAGCACTCGATGGATGACAACCGCGATGCCGCAGACAAACTCGGCAACTCGCTGAATAACACGGGCGGGGATGCAGCCGGCCTCGGGGGAGCCCTCGGCGGTGGAGGCGTCGGTGGGGCTGCCGAGCAAGCAGCCGTGACGTTCCAGCAGCTCGGGCAGATCACGGGCAACATCGGCGCGGAGATGTGGAAAGCCGCGGGCTCGGCCAACACAGCCGCACACGGGCTGGGCAACATGGGCAATCAGGCTCACGGCTCCGCCTATTCGATGGATGTGGCAGGCAACAAGGCCGGTTGGATGTCCTACGCGATCAACGGCATCCGCGAGGCCGGCTATGGGGCGTTCAGCAATATCATCAGCAGCGCACAGCAGGCGGGGTTCTCGTTCAACCAGGCTGCAACCGACGCCATTAACCTGTGCAACCGTGTGCGAGATCTGCGAAGCCTGTCGGTGGGCCAGTTCATGTTCGGCTTCAACCAGGCCTGGGGGTTCTCCACGGGCGGCAAGGTCGGCGGATCGTCGTACAGTGGAGGCAAGCAGTCCACGGACACTGTGCCGGCCATGTTGACGCCCGGCGAGTTCGTCATCAACAGGCAGGCCGCGCAGACCGTCGGCTACGGCTTCCTGGAGGCCGTCAACTCCGGCCGCGCCGCGGCCTCGGGTGCCTCGGCCGCGTCATCCGGTGGTGCAGGCGGCGGGTTCGGCGGGGGTCCGATTCTGGTCGAGCTGTCCGGAACGGACCGGCACATCCTTGTGAGCGCGGTCAACAAACCGACGGTGATAGACGGCAATGCTATAGTGGGGATGGTCAGCGGCTCTAATGCCATGGCATCGAGGAGAGGAGCATAGGAATGCCTAAACGACCCAAGGTGTGGTTCGGCACACTGAACGACATGCGTTGGATTGACGCCCCCGTGGCTAACTTCCAAAGCAACAGCACGGGATTCAACTACAGCGCCACGACGCTTAGAGGCGACGGCTTCGCCAAACGGTCTGCGTTGACGCACAGGGAGTTCACGCTCACCTGGGCGGCCAACACCGTGGCCGAGCACGCTGCCCTGCTGTACCTGCTGTCTACCAACGAACTGCTCTACTACGTGGACCCGCTGGCGATGAAGACGAACCTCCTGCCGGGGTTCATGTCGCACTACATCCCGAACGCCACGGTTTTCACCGACGACATCCCGCACGTAGCCACGCCGGGCGCCTACAACGGCGCTCCGGCGTGGTCGTGGAACCCGGCGTGGATATGGCAGATCGGCCAGAAGATCCACTGGCCGGAGGGCTACAAGCTATGGGCCGGGTGCCGCGGGGACGGAACGATCCAGATAAACGACACAGCCGTGACGGCGGTCAGCGAGTTCGACGGCCGCTACGTCACGACGCAGATCCCGACGAACAACGTCAGCAACCCATGGGGCGAGATCCAGATGTGGGCAAGCTCCCGGATATCCAGTATCTGTGTGCGCGCATACCCCGAGACGCAGGTGAAGACGATCAACGACGTGCCGAACAACTACGGACCGTTCCTGCCCGGCATGGGATATGGAGCACTCCAGCAGAAGGAGCCGTATTCGATACAGGAGTACAGCGCGGCAATCGACGGCTATGAGGTGGCCGTGACTGCGACGTTCGTTGAGAAGGTGCTGCTGTGAGCATCGCACCCGAGCCTTTCGAATACAGGACGGACCGCTCGCTGGAGAGCTTCTCCGCACAGTGGGACCGCATGTCGTACAGCGTCCCGGGCGGCACTAAGGGGTACCCGGTGATGACGTTGACGGACAGGTTCTTCAAGCCTGCGGACGTGTCGACGACGTGGACGAACAAGCACCCTGTGTCAAGTGTGTACGAGTTCCGGGGGGATGTGCGAACGTTCACGTCCAACTATTCGACGAACACTGTGACGGTGGACGACTTGTGTTATAAGCTCAAGCAGGTGAAGGTCGTCCCCACGCAGTACAATAACTTCCGGAACGTTGTCGTCGAACTGTTCAAGCTGTGCGACTATGACAAGGTGTATGTGGACAGCTTCATCAAGTCCGACCAGTACAACCCGATCATCATGGCTCCAGGCGGGCCGTTCAACGTATGGGATTACCTGAACACACTGTGTGCTGTGCACAACGTGTATATGCTTCGCCAGAACTCTAACCTGCTGTTTCTTCGCGACAACAACTTCCTGAAGGAGCACATGAACAATGTGACGGGTATGAGCTACAGCGTGGACCTCGCACAGTCCACTAAGACCGTGAAGACCACGTACAGGCCCCTGCGGTATGCCTACAACAAATACTTGCCGTTGAGCAAGGAGTCGCGGGACACGATCATTCAAGTGGACGCGAGGAAGACTGTGGAGCAGACGATCACGCTCGACGCTTACGTTATCGAGGCTATGACGCCGTGGGTGACGCAGTGCAAAGACTACATCCCGGCGAAGGACACGTCTGGCCTGGAGTACACGGCGTACTGTGTGTCCGGTAACGATGGGCTTCCGATCACGGCGTCTCAGTGGCTAGGGCAGGGTGGTAGCCTCTCTGTGCGTCTAGACCCGAAGAACCACAACCAGATTATCGTTACTGTGCGCGGCATGGTTACGTCTGACTATTCACCGTTCCGCATCGCCGCCTCTTCGGGACCGTCCAATTACTACAACTCACTGCGATTCCGCGGCACGGGGCTGGTCATGGGGCCGGAGGATACGTACTTGATGCACACGGGGTCGTCTACGCTGGGCAGCGACGAAGAGCAAATAAATAACCCGTTGATCAACACTCCGTCTCTGGCGATAGACAACAGCCTCAGGGCCGTATGGGAGAAATCAGGGTCAACCCCGACGATCACACTCACATCCCCCAACCTGGAGAGTCGCACACCTTCGACGACTGGCAACGACCTTTTCCTCACATCCGGGTCGGCTTTCGACTACGGCGGGGACCGATTCATGACGACGCACGTCGACATGAACAACCAGGAGATCACGGTGACGGCTACGTCGCGGATCACCTGCGACGAGTTCTCCAATAAGATCGATACAGGTGTTTCGTTAGCCGATTACGAGGCCAAGATACCGAAGACAATCTACAACGTGTTCCAGTTCAATCAACCGCACAAGGAGTACAAGCCGGAATGATACCTAATAAGAATCTCGGCGCCGGCGACACATGGGGTGCGTGGGTGCAGGAAGAGATATCGTCCATCAACTCAGGTCTCAACAATTTGGGGATCGGGGGTGTGCGCAAGTCCCTAAATGGGCTGATGTCGAACCTGGACAACACCAATAATAAGCTGTCTTTCCGGACGCTTACAGGCGATTTGCGTATGCTTGGTCCCAATTCTGATAATGTAATGATGTCCGAGAGTATATTGAACTACCCTGAGAACGGGAGGGGTTATTTGAACTTCCTCTTCTTCGGCAGTGGTCGTTACGTGAATAAAGGATCGTCGGATGCCTTTCGGTCGAAGATGCAGTTGGTGCTCCAAACCGCTTGGACACCACCGGGCGGTACGCAGACGAAATACGAAGAGTACTACATTTCGCAGATGCCGGGTATGTTCAACGGTGAGATCAACGCTGGATATTATGACCTCTACGCATTCTATAACCTGACGGTGCCGCGCGTCACACAGGTGGTCTTCCGCCTTATCGGGGAGAACAGGTTGACTCACAACCCGGAAAAGGACGAGTACAACTATTTCAACGGCACTATACTGGTAATGGAATCCAACCAGCCTAACACGTAAAGAGAGGAAACATGGCTACAACTGACAGCAACGGGATCGCGCACATCGAGGGCACCGACCCGGTCAAACCCCTGCAGGGTCTGTTCAACACAATCTCGTCGTCCGTGTCCAACGTCGTGGGCAAGCTGCGCAAGCAGGTTATCTACCCGGTGAAGACGCGGTGGGACGCACAGAACAAGGTTGAGGAGCTGAAGAGCCAGGGTGTGGAGGGAACGGCCGATGAGCCGATCGTCTTCAACATCCTGAACGACCGTATCCAGCTTCAGCATGACGGTTCGGGGTTCACATACTTCAGCGCGCAGATGGCAGTTCTAGCAGCCGGGGTGTTCGAGACCGGATATCAACGGTGGGAATTATACAATATAAAGTCGTTCACTGTGCCCTTCCCTGAAGAGCTCGACCGTATCCCTCGTTCGCTACTGTGCCAGGTCACGGACGCCATCACACACAGTATCATCGGTTTCCCCGTGGATAAGAAGCAGTTCGGAGTTGCCACCGCATGTAACTGGAAATGGGCCGTCGACTCGAATGTTCACGTCAGCTGGGTAGCGCTCGGATGACAACGGCATAAGCGCACAAAAGAAACCCCCGCGTTACGCGGGGGTTTCTTCCTACTCACCTGCCTTATAGCGTCTCCACCACTGGTGGATGTCTGTGTTCGGCGTGTACAGCCAACTCGGTCCTATGATGTTGAACAGCACGTCGACGAACCTGTGCGAGCCGTTACCCTGGCCGTTCCACGGATGCGACGAGAAGGGGTCGTCGGCATCCCACTCGAAGACCGGGCCGATTCCGGCCTTACCCAGGCGCACAGCCAGCTCGAAGCAGTCTTCGACGTGCAGCGCCTCGTTGTCGTAGCAGTATTTCCTGATCCACCGTGCGGTGTTCCATTTCTTGGTCATCAATTGGTCCTTTCTCTTGTCAATTGCAGGAGCCCGTGGTAAAAGACTTCGGAAGCCTGTTGGGGTGTGCACGCGTCTCCGAGGGCCGCCAACTGCGCTGTGCGCGACACGTCGTCCGCGTCGGTCACCCACCCTTTCGGGAAGCCCATCATCCACTCGATGAACTCTACGTTGAGAGTCCCCTTAGGCTTCGCAAGTGGAGGGGCCTCGCGACCGAGTGTTTCCTCCCAACGCTCGATGGCCGCCCCGTAGGAAGCCCTCACTTCGTCTTCGCTCCAATACTTGAGGTCGTAGAAGGATGGGCGCTTGGAATACCCGGGGCTTTTCCTGCCGTCCATGCGGGACCGATTGGGGGTCGGCAGACAGCGTAGCCGTGTGTCAGGCCTAACTTCGACTAGCTGTGCGTTGAAAGGGATAGCCCATTTCTCCGTACGTTCGGCGAAGACGAAGAGCCTGCTTCTCTTGTGCGGCATGCCGAGGCGGCTCGCAGGGAGTATCACAGAGCTTGTCGAGTAGTCAGCTTCGTTCAACGCGTCCAAAAGCACGTCATATGTGCCCTTCGTGAGGGCCCCTGCGACGTTCTCCCACAAGACGTAATCCGGCTTCTTCGCCTTCACGGCTTCGATGAACGCGTAGAGCAGAGAGCTCTTCTCGCCCTCCAGCCCTTTACGGGCTCCGAGGTGTGAGAGGTCCTGACACGGCGTCCCTCCGGTAATGCAGTCTACGTCGGGTACCGCGGACCAATCGATTTTCGCCACATCGCCGAGATTGGGCACCCCGTGGAACATAGTTGAATGATCAAGTATCTTCAGCGCATTCCCGTTGGTCTCTGCTATCCACTCGATATCGTTGCCGTACGGAGCGATGGATGTCACTGTGTCGCATACCCCGAGCTCCAATCCGCCTATGCCTGTGAAAAGCGATCCTATCTTCATTTCCATCCTCTCTCGTACGTGGGTTTGTGGTGTGCGCGCTCGACCAGGTAGGCTATGGCGTGCCGTGCGGCTTCTCTCCTGTCATGGTGGTGGTCCTCGACCTTCTCGAATAGGAGGCCGAGGCGCCGGAGGTTTTCATCGCGGACGAACAACCGCTGTTGCGGTGTGCGCCACACAATCTCTTTTCCGAGGAATCGGCCGAAGACGTGGACGGCGCCCTCGACGCGAACCGGGTTGATGTCGGCCCCTGGGATGTTGCGGTTGACATACTTCTCGCACACCACAACATCCGGCTGTACCATGCGGTCGAACATTCTCTTGTAGAACCAGTCGTAGGTCTCCTCGGTTCCGGGGTTCCACGAGTTGAAGAGTCTGGCCGGCTTGTCCCACTCGTAGTTGAGGAGGACGATGCCGGTCGTCCCCCCGACCCCGCAGGGATCGATAGCCAACAGCGTCGTCATTTACTGTCCCTGCTCTCAGAGTCCGTGGTACTGCTGTGCGTAGCCCCAGTACCCGCCGTCGACGAATGACCTGGAGGCCGGGTGGTAATAGTAATGCTCCTCGCCTCTTGTATCGCACGGTTCAGCTTCTTCTCCGATTTGCGGAGCTGCCAGTCCAGCAGCGCTATAGCCACCGCCCATGCCAGAAGCATAATAACGACCCAGATACTCATAGTATCTCCTTTCCTTCGCTTTGTTGCCCCACAGGTAGTCGACCAACAGACAGGCGAACACACCATAGTGGAACGGCCATGCCCAGACGGTCCACATGAAGGGCCTGATGCGCGTGTCGTAGTTTTCTATCCCTCTATCTCCTCTTGTCGCCCACACCTGGTATGCGACGAGGTGTGCTATGGCGCCGATGAAGAGGACGAAGATAATGAGTTGCGTCTCGTTGAGTGTCGTTGTCTGTGTCATGGGGTCGGCTCCTTTCTTTCTCCATGTCTCCATGGTACCGAGAGGAGCCGACCCCGTCAAGCCGTCCGGCTGTGTCGTCCGTCACTTATGCGAGCCTGAGAACATAGCGGTCGAAGCCGGCGGTCTGGACGCATTCGACGAGCTCGCGCCGGCGCTTCTCCCAGCGCTTCCTGTCCCATGAGGCGGCCATCAACCGGAAGGCGACCGGCGTACCCTCTGTGCGAGCCTCCTGCAAAGCGAAGGTGCGCACACCGGCCAACCGCAGCTGGGAGACGAGGTCTTCGAAATTGTAGTCGATGAGCGACTCGGGGTAGACGGTTGTGCGAACTTCGTAGTCAACTCCGGACTCCAAAATGAGGTCAAGGGTCCTCCAGACTTTGTCTCCTCGCACACCGACGGCTTTCTTGTAGTCCTCGGGTCGTGCTTTCACGTCGAGCCCGACCCAGTCGACGACGTGCATCATGCGTTCCAGCCGGTCAGGGAACATCCCGGACGTATGGACGCCGACTTCGAAGCCGAGATCTGCGGCGGACTCCGCAGCGGGGATGACCGCCTCCTGGCGCAGTGCCTCTCCACCTGTGAAGACGACGCCGTCGAGCAGCCCCCTCCTTCTCTTGAGAAACCCTTCGACTTCGCTCCACGGAATGACGCCAGGTGTGCGGTTGTCGAGAATGGCGGAGTTCTGGCAATAAGGGCACCGAAGCGGACAGCCCTGGCAGAACACGGTGGCTACGAGCCGGCCGGGCCAGTCCACTGACGACAGCGGTACCAGCCCGGCCACTTGAAGGTCGTGCTCGGTCACGCCTTCACGCTCTCCTTCTCCGTGAAACACGTCCGCTCAGCGTACTCACCCTTCTTCCCGATGTTGAACGACTGCACGGGCCTGAAGTACCCCATGACACGGGTCCACACCTCACACGCCTCTCCGCACTTCTCGCACACGAAATGCTCACCAGCAAGATAGCCGTGGTTGGGGCAAATCGAGAAGGTGGGGGTGATGGTGATGTAGGGGAGGTGGAAGTTGGTTAGCGCCCTCTTAACGAGCTTGGCGCACACCGCACCAGACGAGATCTTCTCGTTCATGTACAGGTGCAGGACGGTGCCGCCCGTGTACATCGACTGCAAGTCGGCTTGTTCCTCCAGGGCCTGGAAGGCGTCCTGCGTGTGCGACACAGGCAGCTGAGATGAATTAGTGTAGTAAGGATTCTTGTCCGTACCAGCTTGAATGATGTTAGAGAACCGCTTCCTGTCTTCCTTGGCGAACCTATATGTAGTGCCTTCAGCCGGTGTGGCCTCCAGGTTGTACAGGTTGCCTGTCTTCTCTTGATATTGGACGAGGCGCTCCCTCATGTGTGCGAGGAGCCTCTTGGCGAATGCGTGGCCCCACTCGGTGGTGATGTCTTCCTTGTCATGGGTGAAGTTGCGAATGGCTTCGTTGACTCCGTTGACGCCGATCGTTGAGAAGTGGTTGCCCAGCCCCCCGAGGTAGCGCTTGCTATAGGGAAAGAGGCCTCGCTCCATAAGCTCGGCGATCTTAATCCGCTTCTTCTCCAGGGTGGACGAGGCCAGATCCATGAGATGGTCGAGCCTCTCGTAGAGCGCTTCTTCGTCCCCAGCCCACATGTATCCGAGCCTTGCGGCGTTCACGGTGACGACGCCTATGGAGCCCGTGAGCTCGGCCGAGCCGAACAAACCGTTGCCCCGCTTCAGGAGCTCGCGCAGGTCGAGCTGGAGGCGGCAGCACATCGAGCGGATCATGCCCGGGTCGAGCTCGGAGTTGATGAAGTTCTGGAAGTAGGGCAGGCCGTACTTCGCGGTCATATCGAACAGGGCGCGGGCGTTGTCCGACTCCCAGTCGAAGTCCTTCGTCATGTTGTAGGTCGGGATCGGGAAGGTGAAGACGCGGCCGTCGGCGTCGCCTTCCATCATGACCTCGATGTAGGCGCGGTTGATCGTGTCCATCTCGGCCTGGAGGTCCCCGTACGTGAAGTCGCACAGTTCACCTCCGATAAGCGGATGGTTGTCCTTGATGTCCTCAGGGCACGTCCAGTCGAACGTCAGGTTCGTGAAGGGGCACTGGCTGCCCCAGCGGCTTGGAACGTTGAGGTTGAAGATGAGCTCTTGCATCGACTGCTTGACCTCCTCATACTCCAGCTTGTCGAGCCGGATGAACGGCGCCATGTACGTGTCGAAGGACGAGAAGGCCTGGGCCCCCGCCCACTCGTTCTGCAGCGTGCCGAGGAAGTTGACGATCTGGCCGCAGGCCGACCTGAAGTGTCGCGGCGGATCGGAGGAGATGGCCCCCGCGATGCCATTGAAGCCTTCCTCCAAGAGCCTCCTAAGAGACCAGCCCGCACAATAGCCCGCGAGCATGTCGAGGTCGTGGATATGGTAGTCGCCGTTTCTGTGTGCGGCTCCTTCTTCTTCGCTGTACACCTTCGACAGCCAATAGTTCGCGATCGTCTTGCCGGCGGCGTTGAGAATGAGGCCGCCGACGGAGTAGCCCTGGTTCGCGTTCGCGTTGACGCGCCAATCAGAGCGGTCGAGGTATTCGTCGACGGTTGAGATCGGGTCGATCAGGACGGTGCCGTCCGTGGACCGGGCTGACTCGCTGGCGTGCTGGGGCATGATCCCTCGCTCCTTGGCGTTTCTCGGATTGTTCGGGTGTGATCCGCGGCCGGCGGACCGCGCGTTTCCCGGCGGAGTCGCGACGACGCGATCTCGCCGGCCTTCCCTGGTTCTCGGGATTCGAGAACCCCAAAGCCGCCAAGGCGTTCACGACGCGCTCCCTGCCGGGTCGGAACTCGAGCCTACACCCATGACACCACACTTTGAAGAGGCGCGCCACTACATCTTGTATGGCGAATGTGACGCTCATACCATATATAGGTCTGCTCACCGTAGAGACGCGCGGTCAGGGCCTGGCCGCCGCCCGGCCTCGCCTAACTCTGCCCGGCCTCGCCCAACTCTGCCCGGCCTCGCCCGGTTTCCCCGCCCCGCCTGGGCCGATGTCATCTCAGACCGCCTCCACCTTGGAGTCGACACCGATGTCCCCGCCTGGGCCGGCGGGCCGCCGAGTCAGCGACGACGTCAGATTCCCACGAAGCCCGAACCACCCGCACGCTCCTGAGCCGCAGCACATCGTCCACGGCACCCATGAACCGCCGTAGCGGGCCGCAGCGCACTTCCCGCGGCCCCATCCTGGAGCGCAGGTCGGTTGCGAACCGCGCCAGTCGAGCCCTAGGTCGCCTCGCCGGCTACGCGATGTCGGCGGCGCGATGCACACTTGTGGGGTGCACGAGTTCCTTTCCGCACTCCGTCGCCATGCGGCCCCAGGGCAGATAACGGAGGTCATCGAGGTCCCGGCCCGGCCTGAGCGTACGGCCGAGTGGCCCGGCTGGATGGCGCCCGCACTGCTCGGCGCGCTGCATTCGCGAGGCGTCGACCGCCTCTGGACCCATCAGGTCGAGGCGGCCGACCTCGTCCATGCGGGGATTCATACGGTCGTGTCGACGGGAACCGGCTCGGGGAAGTCGCTGGCCGCGTGGATTCCGGCGCTGTCGATCATCGCCCAAGGCGGAGCGTCGCGGCCCTACCGGCCGACGGCACTGTATCTGGCTCCCACGAAGGCGCTCGCGGCCGACCAGTTCGCCTCCATATCCGGGTTGGCTCGCGACGTCGACCCCCGGATCGGAGTCGCCGTGGCGGATGGCGACTCCGATCGCGAAGCGCGGGCTTGGGCGCGCGAACACGCCTCGATCGTCCTGTCCAACCCCGACTTCGCCCATCACGTCATGCTCGCGAACCACCGGCGTTGGACGCATGTGTGGCGGGGTCTGAGCATAGTCATCGTCGACGAGTTCCACGCGTACCGGGGCATGTTCGGCGCACACGTCGCCTCGACCGTCAGGCGCCTGCTGCGAGTGACAGCACACTATGGTGCGCGCCCGACCGTCGTCTTCCTGTCGGCGACGAGCGGCGACCCGGAGGGTGCGGCGCGTCGCTTCCTAGGCACGGCCTTCGGAGGGATCCGGGCCGTCGAGGAGGACGGTTCCCCGAGCGGCCGTATGGCCATCGTCATGTGGCGATGCCGCGAGAAGGGACGGCCGGCTTCTCGCGAACCGCGGCTGGATGCCGGCGCGACCGCAGACGCCGATGCGACCGCACCCACCCCCGGTTCTGCACGCAGGGCTGCCGTAGCCGAGGCCGGGCAGCTCATGGGCGTGCTCGCATCCGAGGGCGCCCAAACCGTCGCTTTCGTTCGGTCCCGCGCAGGGTCCGAACGGGTCGCCGAAATCGCGAGGAACTGGCTGGCAGGCCACCGCCCAGGGCTCGAAGACGCGGTGGCATCCTACCGGGGCGGCTACCTGCCCGAAGAACGCCGCGCACTCGAGGACGCACTGAGAACGGGAGCCGTTCGCGCCTTGGCGAGCACGAACGCCTTGGAACTCGGCATCGACATCGCCGGCTTGGACGCGATCGTCGTGACCGGCTGGCCTGGGACGCACGCCTCCTTCGCCCAGCAGATCGGCCGCACGGGCAGGGTGGGACGCGACGGGCTGGCGGTTTTCGTCGGGCGGGACGACCCGCTGGACCAGTACCTGCTGTCGCATCCCGAGACCGTCGTCTCCTCGCCGATCGAGGTCAATGCCTTCGACCCCGGCAATCCGCACGTCCTCCTTCCGCATCTGTGCGCCGCCGCCTGCGAGCTCCCCCTCACCGAGGCTGACGTCAGCGTCTTCGGGTTGGCCGACACCTCGCTTTTCGACGATCTCGCTGCGGCGGGCATGCTCCGGCGGCGCCCGGGCGGCTGGTTCTGGAACACCTCGTTGGGCGCAGGAGCCCACGAGGCGGTCGACCTTCGAGGGGAGGGATCCACGGTGACCATCATCGACGGCGAATCGGGGGTCGTCCTCGGCACGGTCGACGCCGCCCGGGCGGACGCGACCGTCTTCCCCGGGGCGGTCTACCTTCACCAGGGGTTCCCCTACCGCGTCGAGAGCCTCGCCGACGACGTCGCCGTCGTCCGCCCCGACCGGGACGGCCTTCGCACCTTCGCCCGCCAGGAGACGTCCGTGGAGATCCTCTCGACCGAGGACGAGGCCGACCTCGGCATCGGAACCTGGGCGCAGGGCGGCGTCCTGGTCTCATCGCGAGTCGTCGGCTATGACATCCGGCGCGCCGACGACGGGGTCTACCTCGGATACAAGCCGTTGGCGATGCCGGTGCGCCGGCTGCACACGCACGGAACGTGGTGGACGATGACGGGTGAGGCCATCGCCGCGTCCGGCGTGGATCCCGCTGCCGTTCCGGGGGCTCTCCACGCCGCCGAGCACACCGCCATCGGCATGCTCCCGCTTCTGGCGACCTGCGACCGGTGGGATATAGGCGGCCTGTCGTCGGCGGCGCATCCGGAAACCGGTCAGGCGACCGTGATCGTACATGACGCCGTTCCCGGAGGATCGGGGTGCGCCCGCCGGGGCTTCGAACGCGGAAGCGAATGGGTGCTGTCCACCCTCGACGCGCTGCTCTATTGCCCTTGCGACTCCGGCTGCCCCCGCTGCATCCAATCGCCCAAATGCGGAAACAACAACGAGCCGCTGTCGAAGAACGGGGCGACCCGCCTGATTTCGACGCTTTCACGCGCGATGGCGCCCTCTCGGTCATCTCGCTGACCCCTCCTCCAGAGGGACGGCGTCCGCCGGCCCGGCGACCGCGGAGGCCCTGACCCGCAGGCCGAACTCCGGCACGAGCACGGAAACTTGGATCCTGGCCTCGTCCCCGTCGATCCGGCACGATTCGAGCTCGGCCCCGTAACGATCGGCCTCTGCCTGGCCGGGGCACGCGTCCTGGCCGGATCCATCGGCCAGGCGCTGGGCCGTCCTCAATGCGATCATGTCCGCCGCAGTCTGCCCCCGCTGCATAGCCGAGGCCCCTTTGATCAGGACGAACACTCCGACGAGCAGCGCGGCCAGAAGACATACGGCCATCGCCGCCATAACCGTTCCTGCTCCCCTCTCCGGGGCTCCCCTCTCCGAAAACGGCCTCCTGCCAGGCGGCCACGTCGACTGGACGCCCCGAACGCCGAAGGCGGGCCCCGCTGTCGTCTGCGAGGACGACGCGACGGACCGGAAGCCCGTCACTGGCCCGCTCCCGGCTCAACGAACGCGACCGTCGTGGCCGTCACCGATATGCCGAGAGCACCCGAGAATCCGTTGGGCGGCACTCGGACCGTCACTTCGACGGTCTCGCCGCGTCTGGCCACTGACACCTGCGCTCCCGGGGACTTTTCCTCCACAACGGCCTGAATGCTGGAGACGGATTTGTCGAGCGACGCCATGCGAGCCGCGGACCGCGCGGCCTCCTGCGCACCGACGTACATGATCGCCACGTTGGTGAGCATCGCCAGAAGCGTGAGGACGAAGCCGATGACGAGCAGCCCTATGGCCGCTTCGACCGTCACCATGCCGTTCTCGCGACCGCCTCCGCAGTCCGTCAGACCATGCCTGGGCGTACGCGGACCGAGACCTCCTTCAGATGGATTGGCCGGCGCATCGAAGGCTCCACTGTTCGGGCGGCTCTCCAGCCGGGCGCCGGAGCCTTCCGCCTGGGCGAACCGCAGCCGCCGATCGCCGCTCGGTTCCGGCTCGTTCGACTGTCCCACAGATTTTCCGTTCATCTCCGTATTCCGATTCCGTGGCATGTCCGGGCTCGCTTCGTCTTCGCGGAGCCTCGGAGCCTGCGTCCGATCGCGCCAACCCCGAGGCCTTCCACGGTCAGAAACTGAAGATTCCTTTGAAGATTTTGACGAAACCTTGACGGAACCAGTCCTGTTTGATGATCCACCACAGAATGCCCGCTATGCCCGTGGCGGTCAGAGTGCCCATGGCGTATTCGGCGGTGGCCATTCCGGCCTCTCCGGTAGTGTCGTCGAGTTCCACGAACTCGAAGGGCCCTTCCATGTGTTCTTCTCCTTTCTACGGCGAGCCTCTGCGCTCACACCCGCCGTAGAACCACTTTCCCCGAATGGGGGAGTGTCAGGCGGCCCTCGCCGTTCCTCTGTGGACGCTTCGCGCCTGACGCGCGGGTGTGGAACACGCCAACGAGACGCTCCGGGAGAGCTGACAGGTGGATGATCTTTCCCAAGCGGGTGGCGTTCATTCGCATTCGAAGGGCCAAACACCCAGGGGACGCCGCGGGAATCGTCAGGAGCCCAACGGGTCTGCCCGCCCATGCCGGACCACCGGGGAACCGGCCCGACGCGCACTCACAACCCCTGGATCGGCGGCCCGCGTCCGACACGCCAGAGAACTCGGCCTCATTCGAAGAACTTCATTCCTGTGGCGATCACGGTGGGGACGATGCCGAGGACGACGAATGCGGGAAGGAAGCACAGGCCGAGCGGCAGGACGAGCTTGGAGCCCAGTGCGGCCGCCGCCTCCCTCGCCGTGCGGATCCGTCCTTCGCGCAGCGAAGCCGAGGTGCGTTCCAGAAGGGGCACGGCGGCGGCGCCGTCGACCCAGGCGGGTTCGAGCGCCTCACGGAGCGGAGCGAAACGCTCTGGAACGTCGGCCCATGCCTCTTCCCACCCTCCGCCCAGCAGCAGAGTGCGGGCGGCGACGTCCAGCCCGGAGGCCTCCTCTTCCTCGCCGAGTGCACAGTGAAGCGCCTTGAGGGCGGCGGGAATGGACGCTCCCGAGGCAAGCGCGGCTTGGGCGAGATCGGCCACCATCGCCTGATCCACGCAGGGCAGCCTCCCACTCGGCCCGGTATACCGCCGAGAAGCCCGAAGCGCGCTGTTCTCGTAGGGTCTCGTGGACACCGCGGCCAAGGAGAGGCTCGCGACGATCACGACGACGAACGCGCCGTTCATCATCAGCCTCGCTCCGCTCGCCTGACGAGAGCCCGCGCCCACGCGAGACCTGCCAGTTCGAAGAGGAATCCGAGCGCCAGCAGAACACGCCCGGGGCCGGGGGACAGGAGGAAGGCGAGCGGTTCGGCGCCGATCATCGTGCCCACGCAGAGGCCGAGGACGGGCAGCAGGGCCAGGATCCGCGCGCTCGCCTTCGGCCCGGCCATGGCCACTCGGCGTGCGGCTGCCGCTTCGCCGGCCTCGGTGATCCCCGCGGCGCAGGATTCGAGGACGTCGGCCGTGGGAGCCCCGGTCAGCTTGCTCATGCGGCACACCGCGATCGCAGGGGGAACTCCCAGGCGCACCTCCTCCCCCACAGTCCGCCGCCACCGCGGAGCGAGCCACAGTTTCCTGAGCGCCGCCGGGACCCCGTCGGCGTCGAGGTCCGCATGCGCCCCCAGCCCAGCCCGCTCAAGCGTCTGCCTCCACGCACCCTCCGGCGTGGCGCCCGAGCGGAGGCGGGTGGCCGTCTCCGCGACGAGCATTCCCATGTCCGCCCGCTTCCCCCTTCCCTTCGCCCGCCTCATACCCCGATCCTCTCCGCCAGACGGAGCCATCCCGGCCCCTTGACCGCCGTCTGCCGCGCGCACTCGAGCGCGACCTGTGCATGCAGTTCGCCGGCCTCCCGCTCCAGGACGGCGATCTGGCTCAGGCGTCGCCGGCTTCCGCTCCGTTCTATGTGCAAGACGGCGTCCAGCGCGCTGGACGCCTGGGCCGCGACGACCGACTCCCCCATGCCCGCCAGTGCCCCCAGGGCGACGAGACGGGCCGGGACGTCGGCGGCCGAGTTGGCGTGAACGGTAGCCCAGCCTCCCTCATGCCCGGTGTTGAGGGCCGACAGCACGTCCCGCACTTCGGCGCCGCGGCACTCTCCGAGCACGATCCTGTCGGGGCGCATGCGCATCGCGGCTCGGACGAGCTCGCTCATGGTGACTTCGCCCTTCCCCTGGACGTTGGCGCGGCGGATTTGGAGGTGGACGACGTGCGGGTGGGCGGGGCGGAGCTCCGAGGACTCCTCGATCACGAGGATGCGTTCGCTTGCGGAGACTTCCCCGAGGATCGCCGACAGAAGCGTCGTCTTCCCCGACCCCGTGGCCCCCGAAACGATGACGTTCGCCTTGCTTTCGACCATTGCGTCCACGATCGGGCGGACTGCGCCGGCGAGCGTCCCCATCTCCTGCAGTTCGTCGAGGGAGTAGGACACCTGTCGGTGCGCGCGGAGGGAGATGAGCGGCCCCTCGGCGGCGAGGGGAGGCAACACCGCGTGAAGCCTCAGGCCGCCGCCGAACGTTCCGTCGACTATGGGGCATGAGTCGTCGAGCCTCTGCCCACAGGCGGCCGCGAGCCTGACGGCCAAAGCCCGGACGTCGTCCTCGCACGCCAGGGAGTCCCGGGCCTGCGGAATCGCCTCGAGGCCGAGCCCGCGGTCCACCCACACTCCTCGTGTGCCGTTGACGAGGATGTCGGTGACGGAGCGGTCCTCCAGTAGGGGTTGCAGCACGGGCCCCGCCCCGCCTACAGCGTGCCGCAGCCGCCGCCCGGCGCCGAGGATGTCGCGGGCGCCGATCGCCCCCGGGGCGAGCACTGAGACGGCCTCGTCGAGACTGGTTCCCCGTGCCAGACTCGCCCGTGCGCGCCTGAGGAAGTCGCCGGAGGCGACGTCGCCAAGCGGCTTTCGAACCTTCGCGGCGGATCCGAATCCACCGGATTCGGCCGAACCCCGCCCGTTCCCCGCCGCCCCGCTGGCATCTCGATTCCGACGGGATCCCATCAGGCCGCGTCCCCGCATATTCGGGCGAGATTCGCGATGTCACGGGCTGTCGCCGACCGTTTGCGATCGCCGACCCGCATCCCGTGGTCGAGGTCGGACTGAAGATTGCGCAGGGTGCGCAGTGGAATCACCCGGTCTACGTCCAGCTCCGCCGCCATCGACGCCGCCTCCGCCCCTCCGCTCGCCCCGGTGGCGACGACGACCGTGTCCATCCCGCCGGGGATCGCCCCCAGCGCTGTAGCCGCCTGGCTCACTCCCCTAGTCCGGCAGCCCGTCACCAGCACGGCGACGTCCGCCCAGGCGAGCATGGACGACCCGAGGTTTCCGGGGAGGAGGGCTTCCCCCGAGAAATCGACGACGCACACGTCGACCGCCTGGGACAGCGCCACCACCGCGCCCTGCCCGAGTTCCGCCGCCCGCAAGCCTCCACGGCCGTCCGCGGACAGAACGGCCAGCCGCCCCAGCGCCGGAAGGGAGTCTCTAAGCCTCCCCGGAACCAGAATCCCGGATTCCTCGTGGAGGTCCGCCCACCGCAGCCCCGGAGCCTTGGACAGGCCTAGAAGCCGGTCGTTCCCAGCCGAACACGGGTCGGCGTCGATGAGCCCGACCGCCATGGTCGCGGACAGGTGACGCGCAAGCCATGCGGCGACCGTGGACGTTCCCGCGCCGCCGTGTGCGCCCACGACCGCCACGATGGTGCCGCGCCTAGTCGAACCGGCGGCGAGCATGAGTTCGAGAAGATCCTCCGCCTCGTCCGGAAGGGTGAGCTCGACCCTGCCCTCGGCGAAATACGGGGCGTAGGAGGGGTGGAACGCAGCCGAGATCCGCACGACGGATGCCCTGATCTCCGACATGTTGAGCACCGCGGCCCTCAGGTCGGCTTTCGAGTCGCGGCCTGCGGCGACCATGTGGACGCCGATTCCCGCCAAACCCGCTATTCGGGCTACTTCCGCCCGGACCGCCTCCGAATCGGCCGCCAACCCCAGAACCGGAAGCCGCATGTCGCCGGCGCCCCGTCCACCAGTGAGGTGAACCCCCAGATCTCCAGAGGACCTCTGCTCCCTTCCGATCTTCATGGGCCAACGATCGCCCATAGAGAATCCGATCGCCAGCCCCGTGTGTCCATGTGTGGATCAAACGGTCGCGAAAGCCCTATGTGGACCGCTAATCGATGCGCCAACGCACGCCCCGTGAAATCACCGAAGACGCCCGGACGGCCGGGAAGGGAAACCCACCGAGCCCACAGGCGAAAAAAGGGGAGACGGCCCCATGGCCCAAGCCCTTCCACGCCGCTAAGCTCGCGGGTGGGACGCTCCGTCCCGAACGCCAAATCTTTCAGCTGCCCGCTCCCACGCACAAGGCGGGCACTCGACAAAGGATCACGAATGCTCCTCAAGAAATTCGCAGTCTGCCTGGCCGTCCCCGCCCTGGCACTCTCCCTCTCCGCATGCAGCGACGACAAGGACTCCAAAGGCGACAGTCCGTTCGGCGGGGATAGCGGCGGCACATCGCAGTCGAAGGAGAGCCCCTCCGGCAAAACCGGGGCATCCCCCATCGTCCGCAATCCGACGTCCGGGCCGTCCCTGCCGACGTATCGCCCCTCCTTCTCGACATCCCGGCCGTCCTTCCCGACGTACCGCCCTTCCCTTCCTTCCCTTCCCTCCGTTCCCTCCCTTCCGAGCAATGGGCCGTCTCTTTCGAACAACGGCGCGCCCGTCGCCAAGGAGACATTCGTCCAAGGGGCTTCGAAGATCTTCAAACGCTCGTATCCCTCGGCTCCGGACAGCATGATCACGAGGCTGAGCGAATGCATCTACGACGAAGTCAACGGAAAAGTCAGGAATTCCGTCCTCGAGACGATGTCCAGAGGAATGGACACTCCAGGAACCGCGCAGGAACGCCAGATCTTCATGCAGGCGGGCACCACGTGCGGACAGAAGCTCAAGCAAGGCCTCAGGTGAGTCCCACAGCCCCTGCGCGGCGCCATGTCCGCGCAGGGGCGTTCATCTACGTCGATTTGCGCACTTGAACGCACTTCGATTGAACTGTTAAAGTCGGAAGAAGCGCTCGAGAACCAAGGGAGTCATTATGAAGTTAAGGAAAATCGCGGCTTGCGTGGCAGTTCCGTCACTGGCCTTCTCCCTCGTGTCCTGCGGAGAAGATGCTGTGAGCAAAGAACAATTTTCACAGGGTTATCTTAAGTTAGTGAAGCAAAGCCAGAAAATTCATGGTAAACAACAGGAAGAGTATGTAATTAGATTTGGAGAATGCATTTACGACAAAATCAAAGATAAAGTGAAAAATTCAACTTTAGAAAAAGTGAAAAATGTTAAAAGAAGTAGAATTAATTCCAATGATTTTTCACGCATTGAAAAAGCGCAAAAAGATTGTAAAAATTCCGTAAGCAAACCTAAAGCTACGAAAACCAATTAGTTAACTTTCTCACACCGTTGGCGAAAAAGGAGGGGAATCACACCTCAGCGGCGACGCCGCACTCCTCCTCGCCCATATACTCCACACGTACCCGTCATCGCCTCCTCCGGCTCACGCAATCCCCGCCCGAGGACGCGACGGCGGAGCACGCGGACCGATTGGCTCCCCATCGCGGATTCACGATATGATCCCCGGCAGACTGGGCGGGCGAAGCGGGCCGATCCAGATCGATACAAGAGCAATCAGCACACTCGCCCGGCGATGCGGAGCGGGTTCTACGCAAAGGAGTTTCCATGCGGATCAAGAAAACAGCCTCCCTTTTGGCGGCTTTCGGTCTCGCTTTCTCCCTGGCCGCCTGTGGTGGCGACGGCAAAGACGACGCTAAAGTCACGAAGGAAGAATTCACAAAGGGTTACGTCACCGGAATGAAGTCGGTCTTTAAAAGAGCCCCTGAAGCGCAACTGAAGCAGTTGGCGGAATGCACTTATCAGAAAATCAATGGTAAAGTCGATGATTCCACCATGAAGATAATTGCAAAAGGCAATAAGTCTTCTAGCGGCAGTAAAAAGAAAGAAACCCTCTCCGCTAAAGATCAAACGACTCTTCAAACCGCCTCAAAAGAGTGCGCTAGTGAACTCATAAAATCTGGCGGTCAGAATTCTCCATCGGCCACCAAGTAATACGCTTCCATACACGCACACTCATAGACTCGACGTCTCAATGCAGCGGAGGGCGGTTCTTCTCACCGCCCTCCGGTTCGATTTCACACGGCCCTGCGGCGTTGCCTTCTTAGATTCGCCGATATTCGCGTAGTCTCGGGAATGCAACGACCAAGGAGGCCCTGTGTCCACTCCGACCGATCCCTACAACTCCCGCGATCGCGCCCCTTCGCAGGCAGAGGATATCCTCGCCCCTCTGCCCGACGGCGCGGTTCCGGGCGACGGTCCCGCCGACACGGCCGACGGCGACCCATTCGATCTCGCCACACCTCTCAAGCAGGCTGAACCCGAATCACCCACCGCTTCCAACGCCCCCTCTGCGACGACGGCCACCCCCCTCTCGGAATCGGCCCACAGCGCCTCATCCTCGGTCTCGGCAGACTCGGCGTCCACGGGATACCTCGGGAAAGTGGATTCGGTCTCCACGCCTGCGTCCGCGGATTCCCTGCCGACACAGCGTTTGACCACTCCCACGGTCGGCCTGCCCCTTCCGGAGTCCGCCTCTCCGGCCGTTCCCGCCGCGGATCGCCCGATCGCCTCCGTCGGCGCAGCCTCCCCTCCACCGCCCGGCCCGCCGCCTCACCCCTCGGAGTCGACGCCGACGGCGGCCCTCGCTCGAGGACCCGAGGAGACCCGGACTCCGCCCGAACCCTATGCCTACCCGCCTCAGGTGCCGCCCGCACCGGCGGACGACGTCCAAGACGACTGGGTGTTCGCACCCCAGCCGGAACCGGCCGCCGAACCTCCCGACGCCTCCCGCCCTCTCGGGGCCCTTCCGCCTCGCCCGATCGTCGCCGGATGGATGCGTGCCGGCGTATTCGCGGCGAGTCTCGCCCTCGTGCCGGTCGCCTGGTATCTCCTGACGGACGCGAACGCCAGGCTCTCCCTCACCGTGGAGAGGGCGGCGGAGGGCCACGCGAACTTCGCAGCCGCCGGGGAGCTGGCGGGGGGAATCGCCGTCGCGGCCGCTGTGTGGTTCCTAGCCCGGTCCTCCTCGTTGGGCGCCGTTCTCACCGGCATGGCCGTCTCAGCCCTGGGGGCCGTGGGAATCCTCCTTCCCAAGTGGACCGACTCGACGCTCCTGCACATCGTCGACTCAGCGGCGGACGGAGCGGGGGGCGTGGCCGCGAACATCGCCGAGTACCTGCGCGCAGACCTGGGGACGGGCCGCATGCTAGTCTTCGGGGCGGCCCTGCTCCTGACGGGACTGGTCTGCCATTCCGCGCGACGGCGAGGCTATGACATCGCCGACCGTCTGCTCCTGGAAGGCTGAATCCGGCACAGACGCGTCGAACGGGCGTAGAACCACATACAGAAAGAATGCATGTCCGCACCAGCCGATAATTCCGTTCTGTTCCTTCCCGGCCCCTGGCAGCACCGCCTCATCCAGGCCGGCGGATGCCAATTCCACCTCGCTCACATGGGCGAGCACCGCGACGACCTCCCGCTCGTGCTGCTCGTCCACGGCTTCCCGGAATTCTGGTGGGCATGGCGCAATCAGATCGAGGCCATAGCCGAAGCGGGCTACGAGGTCGCGGCGATCGACCAACGAGGGATCGGCGGTTCGGACAAGACTCCCAACAGCGAGGACGGCCTCACTCTCACCGAAGACCTCGGCGCCGTCGCGCGGAGCCTGGGCGCATCCCGCCTCGTCGTCATCGGGCACGGTCGAGGCGGTCAGCTCGCCTGGTCCGCGGCGGCTCTGGAGCCCGACCTCGTCGAGGGGATCGTGACGGTGTCGGCGCCGCATCCCCGCACCCTTCAGCGAGCGGGACTCCACGTCACCTTCAAAACATGGCGAAACGTGGTGCGCACGCTCATTCCCCCGCTGGCGCGCAGGAACATCTCCTCGCCCGCGACCTTGGGCAGGCTCATCCAGAACTGGTCGGCGCCCGGGAACACCGGCGCGTCTAGCCAGGCCGACAAGTACGCCGCGGCACTCCGCCTGCCGGAGGCCGCCTCCACTGCGCTGGAACAGCTCCGCTGGTCCTACACCTCGCTCTCGCGAGTCAACGGCCGCAGGCACATGGAGATCACGAGGCGGCCGGTGCACGTTCCGGTCTGGGCGATCCGCGGCAAGCTCAACCCCCTTCTGCCGGGCCGGGCCTGGCACAAGGACATCGAATTCGCCCGTGGAATCTACCGCTACATCGAAGTGCCCGACGCCGGGCACTTCGTCCACGAAGAATCCCCAGAAGCCGTGACATCGGCCATCCTCGAGTACCTCGTAAGCCTGAGATAGGCGATCCGCCCGGCTCCGCAGCGGCCTCTGCCGTCCGCCCTCGACGGCCCCGGAGGAGGCGATCCGCTAGCCCGCCGCGCGCCCGCCCGCGTATTCAGCCCCTGCGAAGAGGGGGTAGGAGGGGCACAAGTCGGCGATCGGACACGAGGGGCACTCCGGTTTGCGCGAACGGCAGACCTGGCGGCCGTGATAGATGATCCTGTGGCAGGCGATCGTCCAATCCTCTTCGGGCACGAGGGAGGCGATGTCCGCCTCCGCTCCGACGGGGTCCTCGTGCCGCGTCCAGGCCCATCGACGGGCCAGACGCCCAACATGGGTGTCGACGGTTATCCCCGGGATCCCGAAGGCGTCGCCGAGCACGACGTTCGCCGTCTTCCGCCCGACGCCCGGCAGAGTGACGAGGTCGCGAAGGGTCTCCGGGACGTCTCCGCCGTAGTTCTCGCACAGGGACGCCGCCAACCCCAGGCAGGACTTCGTCTTGGCGCGGTAGAACCCGAGGGGCCGGAGGATCGCCTCCAGCTCGCGTGGATCCGCCGTCGCCATCGCCGCGGGAGTCGGGAAACGCGAGAAGAGCTCGGGGGTGACGGCGTTGACCCTCGCGTCGGTGGTCTGGGCGGAGAGGACCGTCGCCACGAGCAGTTCGAAGGGGTTCGCGAAATTCAGCGAGCATGCGGCGTCCGGGTAGAGGGCCGCCAGCCGTTCCAGGATGCGCGCCGCAGCTTCACGCCTGGCCGAAAGTGCGCGCGGGCGCTTGGGAAGACGAGTTTTCACGGGCATGCCACAAGACTAGTTCCGCCCGGCCAACTCGAATAATCCGCGCATGTGAGGTAAGTTGCAGTGTGAGAGTTCATTGTGATCCTCACCAAAGGGTCACTGGAGGAAAGGGAGCAGATGGACACTAGCGTTCTCAAGGCGGTTCCGCTCTTCAAGGACATCGACGCGGAGGATCTTGAGGCACTCGGTCAGCTCATGAGCGAGACGACGCTCAAGCGGGGCGATTCGCTGTTCCGGGAGGGCGACGACGGCGACCGGCTCTACATCGTCACCGACGGGAAGGTCAAGCTCAGCCATTCGTCCGACGACGGCAGGGAAAACCTCATCGCGGTCCTCGGCCCCGGCGAGATCATCGGGGAGCTTTCGCTGTTCGACCTGGGGGCGCGGTCTTCGACCGTGGCGGCCATCGCGCCGACCCGCCTGGTCTCGCTATCCCACAAGGACATGATGAGCTTCATCAACCAGCATCCGGACATGGCCATCACCATGCTCCGCGAGCTGGCCCGTCGCCTGCGGAATACGAACGAGCAGATGGCCGACCTCGTCTTCTCGGACGTGCCCGGACGCGTCGCCAAGGCCCTCATCGACCTGGCCAACCGCTTCGGCGAGCGCACCCCCGAGGGCATCTACGTCGCACACGACCTCACGCAAGAAGAGCTCGCCCACCTGGTGGGCGCCTCCCGGGAAACCGTCAACAAGTCTCTGGCCGACTTCGTCTCCCGCGGGTGGATCCGCCTCGAAGGCCGCGCAGTGCTCCTCATCGAACTGGCGCGCCTCCAGCGCCGGGCCCACTGAGCCTGCCCACAGGCCCCCGCGACGTCCGGATCCCGGAGGCCCGGGCCCTCAGCGGACGACTCGCCGGAATGAGAGGGAGGCGGACGCCGTCGGAGGCGTGCCGCAGAGCGGCGGGGCGGACGGAATCCGTGACACCGCGCAGTCGGAAGGCCGCGCGACGAGGCGACGGCCGCCGCACCCTCGCCCGAGCCTGCGTCACACGGCGTTCGACGCGACGACTACGTCACCGGTCTCGACCGGCTTCAACTGGAAGACGGCTTCCACCTCGACCGGGCTGTCCAGCGGCAGGACGGCGACGCCCACGGCGGACCGCGAGTGGGCTCCGGCGAGTCCGAAGACCTCGCCGAAGAGCTCCGAAGCCCCGTCGGCCACCTCTGGCTGGTCGGTGAAGGAAGGATCGGAGGCGACGAACACGGTCACGTGCACGACCTTGCTGATCTTATCGACGCCGCCGGCCGCCGAAGCGGCCGCAGCCAGCGCATTGAGGGCCGCGGTTCGGGCCGAGGCCTTGGCGGTATCCGGAATCACCCCGGCCCCGACTTTCCCCGTGGTCGTGAGTTCGCCGTCGACGAGGGGAAGCTGGCCGGAGGAGCGGACCTGGCCGCCCGAGACGGTGGCCGGGACGTAGTCGGCCAAAGGCTTGGCGACCGGGGGGAGGTCGATGCCGAGTTCGGCGAGGTGCTCGGAGACGCTCATGGTCAGTCCTTCGCCCGCTTGAGATAGGCAACGAGATTCTGCTCGTTGGGACCCGGAACGACCTGCACGAGCTCCCAGCCTTCGTCGCCCCAGGTGTCGAGGATCGCCTTCGTGTTGTGAATGATCAACGGAATCGTTGCATACTCCCATTTCTGCATGAGGCAAGCTTAACCCGTCATCCCGTGAGAGGACAGACGTCCAACCGGCCGCGCCGTGCGGCCGACCGACGCCCGCGACCTGCCTCAGGCTCCCTCCTGTCCCCCCTTCTCGGCGACCTTGCGGCTCTTCCTCGAAAAGTGGAGGGGGCGGCCCTCTCGGAGGGCTACGAAGAGCGGATCCGAGGAGGTCATGATCGATTCGTACCAGTCAGGGTAGTTGGGCTTCGCCCTCAGCAATTGACGGCGTTCACGCTCGGTCAATCCACCCCACAGGCCGTAACGCATGTTGGATTGCAATGCGTCAGCCAGGCAGTAGATGCGGACTGGACAGTCCTGACATATATCGCGCATTTCACGCTGAGCTGAAGAGGTGGCGAAAAGCGCATCCGCATCCTCGGATGCGCATTTGGCGTGATCGGCCCAACGATGGTCGAAAAACAAATGCGCCATCGTAGAACTCCTCCCATCACAACCCCGTTGTTCACCTGATGTAATCTTCGACATATCCTGGATATCATATTTGGTTAGGTCAGGCAAGGGTAGGAGTGGCTCGTATCACTGGATTGGAGAACAAAAGACATCCCCAGGTTGACCACGTATCCTGTGGGCATGCCTAGTTCAAGCCGAAAGGACGCAACTCCCACGAAGGAAGCCTCTTCCGGGGAGCAGGACGCCGCGCCCGAAGAGACCGCGACTTTGCGTCAGATCGCCATCCTCGTGAGTGCGCTCCTCGGCGTGTGCTGCCTGGGCGGGGTTCTGCTGGCCGGAATCGCCATGCCCTTCGCCGCCACGGCGGGAACCAGCGTCAACGCCGTGACGTCGATATTCGAGGAGACGCCCAGCAACCTCGGGTTCACCGAGCCCTCCGAGCAGTCGGTGCTCCTGGCCGCGGACGGCACCCAGATCGCCCGTTTCTACGCGGAGAACCGAGTCGTGGTTTCGTCGAACCAGATCTCGCAGCATATGAAGAACGCCGCCGTGGCCATCGAGGACCGCCGGTTCTACAAGCACCACGGCATCGACGTCCAGGGGCTGGCCGGGGCCTTCGTGAACAATCTGGCCGGCGGCGCCACCGCGGGCGGATCCTCGATCACGCAGCAGTACGTGAAGAACGCGATCATCGAGCGCGGGCGGGCCTCGGGCAACCAGGAGCTCATCGCCCAAGCCACGGAGCGGACGATCGGCCGCAAGCTCAACGAAGCCCGCCTCGCCGTGGCGATCGAGAAGAAGATGTCGAAAGAGCAGATCCTCACGGGCTACCTCAACCTCGCCCAGTTCGGCACTGCGCACTACGGCGTCGAGTCCGCGGCGAAGCACTACTTCTCCAAGTCCGCCAAGGATCTGACGATCCCCGAAGCGGCGATGCTGGCCGGGATCACGCAGTCCCCGGCGCGGTGGGATCCGATCAAGCACCCCGACGCCGCCAAGACCCGCCGCGACACCGTCCTCGGCGAGATGTACCGCAACGGGTACATCTCCAAGGACGAGCTCAACGCCGCGGTGGCGGTGCCCATCCAGCAGATGCTCAAGGTCTCCGAGGACCTCAACGGATGCGCCGAGGCCGGGACGGCGGCGTACTTCTGCGAGTACGTGGTCAACGATCTCCTCAAGGACAGCAGCTGGGGCAAGACCCGCGACGACCGGGTCAACAAGCTCTATCGCGGCGGGCTGACGATCCAGACCACCCTCGACCTCAACAAGCAGAAGGCGGCCTACAACACGCTCGTCTCCAACATCCCCGTCAACGACCGCTCCGGCATCCAGACGTCGCTGTCGAGCGTCGAGCCCGGCACCGGCCACATCGTGGCCATGGCGCAGAACACGAACTACGGCAATCAGTCCGCCAACGACCGCTCGGCCACGAAGATCAACTTGAACTCCAGCCAGGACATGCGAGGCGGCGTCGGCTTCCAGTCGGGTTCGACCTTCAAAGTGTTCACCCTCATCCAGTGGTTGAAATCCGGGTACTCCCCCGGCGATGTCGTCGACTCCAACCAGGGGACCCTCCCACGTTCCTCCTGGAAGATCAGCTGCAGCCCGAAGTCCCGGGACAACTACAGATTCGGCAACCTGGAAGGCGTGGGCGGCGGCCCCATGACGGTCCTCGACTCCACGAAGATGTCCGTCAACGGCTCCTTCGTCCGCATGGCCAACAGGCTGGATCTGTGCGACATCGCCCAGACGGCCAAGGACATGGGCGTCAGGCGCGGCGACTCGAAGGAGTGGTCGTACGCCCCGTCGATGATCTTGGGGGCCAACAACGTGACCCCCCTGTCGATGGCGGTGGCGACCTCGACCCTGGCGGCCGGCGGCCAGTACTGCGCCCCCACGTCCTACACCGAGGTCAAGGACGCCGACGGCAAGACCATCATCACCAAGAAACCGGACTGCCGGCAGGTGTTGGACAAGAGCGTCGCCCACCAGACGACCGAGGTCCTCAAGAACGTCATATCCCAGGGCGCCACCGGTGAGAAGGCGCAGCTGAGCGGGCGCGAGGCCGCGGGCAAGACGGGAACGGCCAACGACGACACGAACGCATGGTTCATCGGGTACACGCCGCAGCTGGCGACCTCCATCTGGCAGGGCCACCAGAAGGGGCATCGGTCGATGATGAACTCGGTGATCAACGGCAGGTTCTACCACGAGGTCTACGGCGGTCTCTTCCCGGCGACGATCTTCTCGCAGTACATGACCACCGCCCTGTCCGGGCAGCCTGCGGTCGCCTTCACATCGGCGACGCCCGGTTCCGACACGTCGACGGGGAAGGCGTCGTCTGACACGGCCTCGTCCGACACCGCGTCGAAGACGTCGACGGCGGAGCCTACGCAGCAGCCCTCCACGGCGGAGCCGAGCCCGAGCCAGGGCGGGGGTGACAACTCCGGCTCCACGGGCGACGACGGAAGCGGATCCACGGGCGACAGCTCCGGCTCCACGGGCGACCGGGACGGCGACCGTTCGGACACGTCCGACGATTCCGGCGACCGCGACGGGAACGACCAGTCCCGCGACCCTCGCGAGCACGACTCCGACGGGCAGGGCTAGCCCGTGGCCGGCATCCTTGCCAGAGCCGGACGCGCCGGCCTGGCGACCGGCATCGGGGCCGGCGTCGCCGCTGCCGCCTGGGGCGTGACCGAGACCAAGCTCTTCGCCCTGCGCCGCCGGGCCATCCTCATCGGGGGAACGGACCAGGAGGGAGGCCAGCCGGAGAGGAGGTGCGACGATCCTCGCGGATACCGACCCGGGCGGCAGATCGGCCCCTCGATGAGGGTCCTGCATCTCTCCGACCTCCATCTGACGGCTCGCCAGCACCGCAAAATCGACTGGATCGCGAACCTGGCGGACCACGATCCCGACCTGGTGGTCTGCACGGGCGACATGATCGCCCAGCCGGAGGCGCTCGCCCCCCTGCTCTCCGCGCTCTCCCCGCTGGCGCGCACGCCGGGCGTCTTCGTGTTCGGCTCGAATGACTACTACTACCCGAAGCTCAAGAACCCCTTCCGCTACTTCGCCCGCGACACGGCTCCGCGAGCCGGCGAGCTCGAGGAGCGCCCCCAGCTCCCCTGGCGCGAAATGGCGGCCGCCTTCGAGCAGGCCGGCTGGCTGAATCTGTCGAACGCCCGAGGCAGCCTGCGCATCGACGGATGGAACCTCGATTTCGTGGGCGTGGACGACCCCCATCTCGGATACGACAGGTTTCCCGAGGGACGGGGCGACTGCGCAGACGAGACGGGCGCCGCGCGCAAGGCCACCGACGTTCGGATCGGCGTGGCCCACGCGCCCTACGCGCGGGTCCTCGACGCCATGGTGGACGACGGCTGCTCGATCGTCTTCGCCGGCCACACCCACGGCGGGCAGGTGTGCCTGCCGGGCAAGGGGGCGCTCGTCACGAACTGCGACATGCCCGTCGAGCTCGCCGCAGGCCTCTTCGAGTGGCCGGGGCCCAGCGAGGTGATCCGCTACGACGGCTTCGCTCCGACCCTTCCCGACCGCGGCAGGCGAGCCTGGGTGAACATCTCGGCAGGTCTGGGGACCTCCCCCCTCGCCCCCGTCCGGGTGGCCTGCCGCCCTGAGGCGGTCCTGCTGGATCTCGTGGTCATCTGACCAGCCGCGGCACCGAAGTCCGGCCTGGTGCGGCGTCCGGCTGCGCATACGACGCCACGCCCTCGGCGGCATGAACGTCTTATCAGGTCCAGCCGCACGCACGACGTCACGCCGGCCGAGTTGTGCACAAAGGCCGGACCTCGGCTATCATGGTCGAGTTGCTCAGCCGCAACGGGGTGTGGCGCAGCTTGGTAGCGCGCTTCGTTCGGGACGAAGAGGCCGTGGGTTCAAATCCCGCCACCCCGACCATTGGGCCAACCCTCAAACCCGCGCCACGGTGCCTCCGTGGCGCGGGTTTTGCCTGCCTCCGAGGGTTGCGCGGATCCGGCAAGCTGGCGGGGCACATGGAAGTCAGGAAGTCGACGACGAACAGCCCTGATTCCGTGGGTGCGCCCGAGACGTTCACGTTGAAGAGGGAGGGATTCGCCGCTCACCCGTGGGCATCTACGACGTTACGAGTGGCGAATAGATGATTAATACTGTCTATTGTCGTTAAACTGGTAAAATTAATTTCAATAGCATTAAATTTTATTTATGCAATTTCATTATTGTTAGATGCATTCCGTTTGCTTGCTGGCGTCGTAGAGTTTGTGTGCGAGCGACATCACGGCCGTCTTGTACAACTCCGGTTTAACGTTGTCCGGGTCGAACAGCGCCAGCGCGGACAGTCCCAGGTCGAGTGCCATCAGGATACGGAATTGATCCTCCGCTGGAATGCGCGCGAATTCGCTGCCTATTGGAATCGGGGATGCACTCGCCGAGATGCCGTCCGGAGGTGAGATGAACTCGAGGAACCGCGCCGTCAGTTGCTCGTCCCGCAGGGCATAGGGGATGAAGTCGAGCACCAACCGGGCATAGTCGGCGCGGTCGCCGCTCTTGGACGTGGAGATCCACATGTCGCACCAGGCCTCGAGGCGCTCGTCGTCGGTGGCGCGATCGAGGATCGCATGGAAATCCCGAGCTTCCTGCGAGAGCGACTGGCGGTAGCGGATAACCTCCAGGATCGACTCGCCCTTGTTGCGAAAGTTCGAGTAAACTGCGCCTTTGGTCAGGCCGGCCTCCAGTGCCACATCGTCGAGGGAAGCGCCCGCAACACCACGGGCGGCGAAAATGCGTTCAGCTGCCGCCAGCAACCGCAGTCTGTTGTGCTGCTGTTGCTGATTGCGGATCATCCGTATCATGGACTTCATGTGTAAAGCAGAGTCCCCCTCGGGCGCGATCCGAGTCATTGACCCATTTTTTAGATACTGCTAGTATTCGGATATGGTGAGTGCGATACCGTCTACTGAGCCGCTCTCGCTGGAAGATGTCACGAAGACCTATAGACGAGGAGCCGCCGCGGCGAATCGAGCCATCAGCCTCACCTTCCGAGCAGGCGAGTTGATCGCGCTCATCGGGCACAACGGAGCGGGTAAGACCACGCTGCTCAATCAGATCATCGGCACGACGAAGCCTTCCTCGGGCGATATCCGCTACGGTACGGCGTCGCTTGTGGCGAAACCGGATCTGGCTCGACGGGTGGCCTCGATGATGCCGCAGATGCATGCTCCGCTCACAGGCGTCACTCCGCTGCAAGCGATCGCGGCGATCGGCAGACTGCGCGGGCTCTCCGGTGCGAACGCGCGCCGTGAGGCGAACGCCCTGATCGATCAGCTCGACATCGCCCAGTGGCAGGGCACCGGCGGCGAGGAGCTCTCCGGCGGGCTGCGCCGCCTGACCTCCTACGCGATGGCCGTGATCGCACCCCCGCCAGTGCTGCTCATTGACGAGCCGACCAACGACGTCGACCCGGTGCGACGTCCGTTGATCTGGCGGCACCTCCGCCGGCTCGCGGATGAGGGGCACATCGTTGTCGTCGTCACGCACAACCTGCTTGAAATCCAACGCACCGCCGACCGCTATGTGCTGCTGCAGAACGGCAATGTGCTGATCGACAGCACCCCGCGCCAGTTGTCCCAGCAGGCGCGGACGACGACCCTCAGCGTCTCCGTCCGCTCCGGTGCCGAGATCACGACGACTCCGCCCGCCGCTCGCGTCCATCCGATCGACCAGGACGGGCGCTTGCTACTCGACCTCGAACCGACCCACATCCTTGACGCTGTGGCATGGGTGCTCGAACGGGTCGATGCCGGGGAAGTCGACGGCTACACGCTCGCGCCGGCCTCCTTGGAGTCGTTGTACGAAGGAATCACCGATGACGAACGTTGACGCTCCGCATCCTGGCCCTGTCAGCTTACCTCGCAGATTCGCGTGGCTGCGCAGCTGGGCCGGTCTCGTGCGTTGGAGCGTACTGCGCCACAAGTATCTCCTCCCGGCTTTCACCGCAATCCAGGCGCTGTTCGCGGTGGCGATCGTGTACGGCCTCGCCCTCCTCATCCCCGACGTCGACGCCGAGACAGCACGATATCTATCCTCCGGTGCTTGGACGCTAGGGATCATCGCGGTCGGCTGCGTCCTCGCCCCGCAGATCACGGGCACCTCGAAGCAGGAAGGCCTGCTCGACTACCAGCGAACGCTCCCGGTTGCCCGCTCGGCGATTCTCCTCGCAGACGCGATCGTCTGGAACCTCGCCGCTCTGCCGGGCATCGCCGTCGGCATGCTCGCCGCGGCCTTCCGATTCGGGCTCGACATCCATGTCGACGCGGTCACCGTCGCCGTAGTGCTCGGCGTCCAGTTCGCGACCGTCAGCATCGGCTACGCCGTCGCTTTCTGGCTGCCTCTCACCGCCACATCCCTGGTGACGCAGGTCATCATGATCGGCGGCTTGCTGTTCTCCCCGATTACGTTCCCAGCCGAGCGCCTTCCGGAGTGGGCGAGCACACTGCACCAATTCCTTCCGTTCGCGCCGATCGGAGACCTCGTCCGGGAAGCCGCCTTCCGCACCGGAGACGCGCAACTGACGAATCTCCTCATCATCGCCGCCTGGACCGTTCTCGCCTACACCACCGCCTATCTCGCGCTCCGGAAGAGGAACTGACCACGCCTTCCACCGCTCCGACGCTTAAACTCACTGACATGCTGATCTCCGGCTTTATTGGGGCGCCTCAAATCCATCATGTCAACAATCATCACCACTCCGGTCTCGATAGCCCTATTCGGCAACGCGGTTGCCGTGTCGCTGAACGGAATGCCGTGGCTCACGTGGGCGATCACAGCAGCGGGCGTCGCCGTCTCATTCAACTCGATTGCGATCCAAAGCCGCGCAATCCGAGACGACGAAGTCCTCTGAGCCGCCGTTGCGCGCTTGGCAGTTTCCGACCCCACCGGGGTCGATTGGGCGAATCGGGAAGACGACGCCCCGCGAGGATTGCGGAAGCGTATCCCCCGAATGAAGTGAGAACGGACCGCGCCCCCCGCGAGGATTGCAGGCAGCGTTGTGCCCGGCCGATTCCGCGAACCGAGGAAACGACGTCGGCGTCGCCCGAGAGAGGATCGAAACGGTCCCCCGTTCCATCGAACCGGGGAGATGACACCAGGCCGACGCGCCGATCGCGGCCGGCCCATGCGGTAAGTTAGCCCTATTCGATGAGCCGATCGCGTGGCCCCAGCCCGCCGCCCTGTCGTCTCTTCCCATTCCACACAAACAATACACGCCATCTCACACAACCTTACCCAACCGTAAGTATTTAGCCTCCCGGGCGTCGGCGCCGCGGCAATATTCTGCGGACAATCGACTCCTTGAGGTTTATACTTGTAGCATCACCGGCGTTCATGGTATGTTACGCATATACATCACCACTCAAGAAGGAGGACGTTCATGCAGCATCCTGAGCATCTCCACGCGGGTGGTGAGTTGCTGATCATGCCGTCATACCAGGTCGAGATCCCCCGGACCACGCCCCAGCTCTACATCACCGGCATCTACGCCCTGAATGTGCAGTGTCCGGAAGGCACCACGGGCGATCAGCACGATGTGTTCCATTGGTTCTACCGCCCCGGGATCCGCGAGGAAGCTCCCACGGTCACGCTCGGCGGCAGCGACGAGCTCGACACCAACGCGATTTACGGCGACCTGGGGGTTTACGAGGGACGGGAGCGCCTGCTCGCCAAAGGCTTGAACATAGCACCGGAAATCCGGGAAGTATACGTGGCCAACCATTACCGGGCCATCCTGGACCTGCTCTACGAATCCTTAACCCACTACGGCCGCGTCTACAACCTGACCGGCGCCACCGGCGACTGGCTCGACACCCCCGAGCAGCGCCGCTTCGTTCTGGAGCAGGCCACGCGCATGGCGCCGTACGTAGACGAGGAGTCCCGGATCCAGCTGGAACAGTGGGTGAGGAAGGAAGCAGCCGGCACCCCGTACCCGACGCCGTGACGCCGGACGCTCAGCGGTCGGCGCACAGCGGCTCCGGACCCGAGGCCAGGCGGCCTCCCCTTTTCGGGTAGTGGGCACCAACGCCTGTGAAGCGATCGCCTCCGACGCCCCGTTAGAGTTCTTCCCATGAGTGCAACGGTCGAGCGGTGGAGCGAGGATCACGTGGTCTCCGCCGCCCCCGACGCCCAAGTGGTCAGGGCGGCGCGCAGACTCGGCGATCCCCGGCCGTGGAGCGACACGGGGACGGCGGGGACGCTGCTGTGGGGAAGCTGCACGGGCTCGGGCAAGAACCCCTACAGGGTCTCCATCGACGTCGCCGCACCCGCGTACAAGTGCACATGCCCCAGTCGCAAATTCCCATGCAAGCACTCCGTGGCCCTTCTGTTCCTGTGGAGCAGAGGCGACGTCGCAGAGGGGATTCCCGCCGACTTCGCCGCTCAGTGGGCGGCCGCCCGAGCCGGACGCGCCCGGCGAGCCGCCGCCAAAGCGACGACCGCCGCGCACTCCCGCACGCCGGAGCAGAAGGCCAGAACGGCGGCCGGCGCCGCGGCGAGGGCGAAGCGCCGCGACAAGCTCATGTCCGAAGGACTGGAGGAATTGGACCTGTGGCTCGCCGACCAGTTGCGCCAGGGCCTGGCCAACGGCGTCGATCGGCGTCCGCGCCAGCTGACGGACCTCGCCGGCCGGATGGTCGACGCCCAAGTCCCGGGCGTGGCCGGCCGCCTGCGGAGAATCGCCGGCGAGATCGGTTCCCTGAGCGGGGCCGAGAGCATCGAGAGGACTGTGGAGGAATTCGGCGGGCTCCATCTGCTCATCCGCGCCTGGCAGCGCCGCGACAGCCTCCCCGAGGATCTGGCGGCCACCGTCCGCAGCCATCTGGGCTTGACCGTGCGCGCCGACGACGTGCTCGCAACCCCGGGGGTCGCCGACACCTGGGCGGTGGTCGCCAGCCGCGTCGTCGTCGAGGGCAGGCTCACTTCGCAGCGCACGTGGCTCCACGGCCGGTCCAGCGGCCGCTGGGCCCTCCTCCTCGCCTTCGCCACGGGTTCGGCGCGCGCGTCCAGCCCCGCCCATCCGGGAACCGAGGTCGAGGCCACCGTCCACTTCTATCCCGGACGCGGCCAGCTCCGCGTCGCCCTCCCCGACGGCGACTTGCGCGCCGCGCCGCTGACTGACTGGGACCCGCCGGTCCTCACCGCCCGTCGAGCCCGTGAGGCGTGGCGCGACGCGGTGGCCCGCGACCCGTGGATCGAAGCCTTCCCGGCCGTCGTCCGGGGCCGCTTGAGCAGAACCGACGCTCGCGGCTGCGCCCTGACCGACGAGACCGGCATGATCCCCCTGGCGGATGCGCCCGGCCCGGGCGACGGCCCGACGGACATCGGCGGCGGCGACCTGCTCATGATGAGCGCCGACACCGACAAGCCCACAGTCGCCGGGGAGATGACGGCTCGGGGCCTGGTGCCCCTGGGGCTCGTCGAGGCGGGAGGGGTGAGGCGGCTGTGAGCTCCTTCGAATCCCTCGTCCGCTCGGCGACCGTGGGCCTGGGCGCCCGTCCCCTCGACAGGGAGGCGCTGCCGCCTCGGATCGCCCGGACGCTGAGCCATCCAGCGGACGGCGACGCGCTCCCCCGGGGCGGGGCCGGCCGCGACGCCGCCCTCGCCCTCGACGCGGCCGCCGCCTACGCGCTCATCCACCGTGTCGGGATCGAATCGGCCGCAACCACGGCCGTGACCCTTCCCTCTTCCTCACGCCAGCCGGTTCCCGACAGGCTGTCCAGCCTCCTGTCGACGCTCATGGCCGACGCCGGGCAGCACAGCCTCCTGTGCGCCGTCCTGCGGTTCGTCCGCGACCGAGGCATGGCCGTGGCCCCGCGCCAGGCGGCCGCCCTGCTGGGCGGGCACATCAGGCGGGGATACGACGAGCTCGTCCTCGGCGTCATGGACGAACGCGCGGCGGCCGCGCTCGCCGACCACCCGAAGTGGGGCGTGTACGCACGCCGCGCCGCGCTCTGCGGCGGGCCGTTCGACCGGGACGCCTGGGACGACGGCGACTGCCTGGGGCGGCTCTTCTGCTACCGGCGCCTGCGCGCCCAGGATCCCCGGCTCAGCCGCGAATTCCTCACACCGGAGACGCTGAGGAAGCAGGCGGCCGACCGGCGCGCGGAATTCGTCTGGGCCATCGGCACCGGGCTGAGCCCGGCCGACGAGCCCCTGCTGGAGAAGGCGCTCGAGGACAGCAAGGAGAACGTCCGCAAAGCCGCGACGGTCATGCTCTGCAGGCTAGACGGCTCGGCGCTGGTCCGGCAGGCGGAGGATGCGGTGCGCAGGCACGTCACGGTCGAGAGGGGCCCCATGCGCCAGACCCGGATCGCCTGCACGCCCCTGGAGCCCGGCGAGATCGACGCCCGGTATAGGCTCGACGCCTCCCTGGGCGTTCCCAGGCAGTTCGAGCCGACCGCAGGCAGGCTGATGAAGGCCATGATCTGCGTGCCGACCGGAAGGTGGAAGGGGCTCATCGGGATCACGGCCTCCGAGATGCTCCAGGCGCAGGCCGCCTACGACGGCGAGCCGATGGATCTGGAGTGGACGCTCGGCCGCGCCGCCTGGAACTGGCACGACGCGGCCCTGGCCGCCGAGCTGTTCGCCAGGGATCCGACGAACGTCGAGATGGTCGCCCTGATGGAGGAGAGGCGACGGGAGGAGATCCTCCTCGACGCCCTCGAATCCGGCGACACCCCGCGCATCTCGGACATGGCCCGGCACATGCCCGAAGCCTGGTCGCCCCGGCTGTCCCTCGCCGTCGCCCGCACGATCGCCCGGCATGCGCCGACCGGCCGCTCGCAGACGGCGTCCGCGCATCAGGCCCGTGCCTTTCACAACCTGTCAGGCCTGCTCGCCGCCCTGCCCACGGCGTGCGCCCCGGAAGCCGTCCCGGAGGCGCTCGGCGCCCTGGACTCCATCGCCGTCGAGGGGCAGCCGGCGCACAGACTCGACGCCGCCGTCAAAGGCTTGGCCCTTCGCGCTTCCTTCTTAACCATCGTCGATCAGGAGACCACATGACCGCCACTCTGCTTCGCCCCCACGCCGAACAGCGCTACGCCGACGAACTGTCCGCCCTGGAGGCGTGCGACGAAAGGGCCAGGCCGGCCAACTGGCGGCTGTCGCCCTGGGCCGTGGTCACCTATCTCATGGGCGGGACGCTGGCGGACGGCACCGTCATCACACCCAAGTACGTGGGCAATCGGCGGCTCATGGAGATCGCCGTGGCCACGCTGGCCACCGATCGGGCCCTGCTGCTCATCGGCCTGCCGGGCACCGCGAAGTCCTGGGTCAGCGAGCACCTGGCGGCCGCCGTCTGCGGAACGTCCACCCTGCTGGTGCAGGGCACGGCGGGCACGGCCGAGGAAGCCGTGCGCTATGGATGGAACTACGCCCGTCTCCTGGCCGAGGGGCCCTCCGAACGGGCCCTGGTCCCCTCCCCCGTCATGGAGGCCATGGGATCGGGGCGCATCGCCCGCGTCGAGGAGCTCACCCGCATGCCCTCCGACGTCCAGGACGCCCTGATCACGGTGCTCAGCGAGAAGACCCTGCCCGTGCCCGAGCTGGGCACCGAGGTCCAGGCCGTCGGCGGATTCAACGTCATCGCCACCGCCAACGACCGCGACCGCGGCGTCAACGACCTCTCCTCCGCCCTGCGGCGCCGGTTCAACACCGTCGTCCTGCCCCTGCCGGCCAGCGCCGAAGAGGAGGTCTCCATCGTGGCCAGGCGGGTGGAGGACATGGGCGCCGCCCTCCGCCTGCCCGAAACCGACCGCGCGCTGGGGGAGATCCAGCGCGTGGTCACCGTCTTCCGCGAGCTGCGCGAGGGGGTGACCGGCGACGGGCGCACCAGCCTGAAGTCGCCCTCCTCCACCCTGTCGACCGCCGAGGCCATCTCCGTGGTCACCAACGGACTGGCCATGAGCGCCCACTTCGGCGACGGCGTTCTGCGCCCCTCCGACGTCGCCGCCGGGATCCTGGGGGCGGTGGTGTCCGACCCCGTCTCGGACAGGGTCGTGTGGTCGGAGTACCTGGAGACGGTGGTGCGCGAACGCCCCGACTGGGCGGACTTCTACCGCGCTTGCCGCGAGGTGGGCCAGTGACCTCGCCCGCGCTGGCCGACGGCGCTCCGGCCGACGCAGGGCGGCGGAGGGAACGGGAAGGCTCGGCCGCGACCGTCGCGTGCGCGGACGCGGCCGGCGGCGGAGGGCGGAAGGGCCGGCCGGGCCCGGGCGCCGGGGAGCGAGCGGACCGAGCCGCCGGAACCGCCCGGACGCGCCCGCCGGTGAGGGTCTTCGGCGTACGCCATCACGGGCCCGGGTCGAGCCGCGCCCTGGCCGCCGCCCTGGAGGAGTATCGGCCCGACTGCGTCCTCGTCGAGGGCCCGGCGGACGCCGACGGCCTCATCGGCTGGACGGGCTCGGCGGAGATGGTCCCGCCCGTGGCGCTGATGGCCTGGCAGGTCGACGAGCCGTCTCGGTCGGTCTCCTGGCCCTTCGCCGTCTTCTCCCCGGAATGGCAGGCTCTGCGCTGGGCCGCCGACCACGGGGCGCAGGCCCGCTTCATGGACATGCCCTCCGGCGTCGTCCTCGCCCACGGAGCCCGGGAGACGGAACGGGGCGGCGCGGAACCCGCCGTCGAGCCCGAGGCGGGCGCGAAACCGGGAGGGGCTCAGACGGGAGGGAACCGGCCGAACGCAGCCGAAACGGGTTCGGCCGAGCCGGAAGGCGGCAAGACGGGCGCGGCCGAGCCGGAAGGGGCCGGAAGCGCGGGAGAGGCCGAGGCCGGCTCCACGCAGGCCCGGCGCATCGACCCGATCGCCGAACTCGCCCGCGTCGCCGGATACGACGATCCCGAGGCCTGGTGGGAGGACGCCGTCGAACTGCGCCTGGACGGCGACCCGTTCGACGCCCTGAACGAAGGCATCGGGCTACTGCGCGAAGCCGAACCGGAGACCGACGCCCATACCCTGCGCCGCGAGGCCTACATGCGCCGCGTCCTGCGATCGGCCGTGAGGGAGGGCCACGAGCGCATCGCGGTGGTCTGCGGGGCCTGGCACGCACCGGCGCTGAGCGGCAAGCCGCCCGCGATCAGCGCCGACTCGGCCCTGCTGACCAATCTGCCCAAGGCCAAGACCAGCCTGACGTGGGTGCCCTGGACCCACCAGCGCCTGTCCCAGGCGACCGGCTACGGGGCTGGGGTGGCCTCCCCGGGCTGGTACCACCACCTGTTCACCGCCCCGGACCGCCCCGCCATCCGCTGGCTGACCCGCGTGGCTCAGAGCCTGCGCGACCACGACCTGCCGGTGTCCTCGGCCCATATCATCGAGGCCGCACGGCTGGCCGAGGCTCTGGCCGTCATGCGCGGACGCCCGATGCCCGGCCTCGACGAGCTCGACGAAGCCACCTTGTCCGTCCTGTGCGAGGGCAGCGATCTGCGGGCCGACCTGGTCACACGCGAAGTCGTGGTGGGCCGGGCGCTGGGCGAGGTCCCCGAGGGCGTGCCCATGGTGCCCCTGGACGCCGACCTGCGCCGGACCGCCAGAAGACTGCGCCTCGCCTTCAGCGCGGCGCCCAAAGACGTCACCGTGGACCTGCGCACGCCCACGGGCCTGGCCAAGGCGCAGCTGCTGGAGCGCCTGACCATCCTCGGCGTGCCCTGGGGCGTCAAGCGCCGCGCCCGCTCCACCGGCACCTTCAAAGAAGTCTGGACCCTGGAATGGCGGCCCGAGTACTCGGTGAGCGTCGTCGAGGCCGCCGGACACGGCAACACCGTGGTCGACGCCGCGGGCGCCGCTCTGCTGACCCGAACGGACACGCTGGCCGACGTCACGCGGGCCGTGGAGTCCGCCCTGATGGCCGGCCTGGAAGGCGTCCTGCCCGAACTCCTGCGCATTCTCGACGACCGGGCCGCGCGGGAGTCCGACGTCCTGCATCTGCTGGCCTCCATTCCCGCCCTGGCCCGCGCCCACCGTTACGGCGACGTGCGGCGCACCGACGCCGACAGCCTGGCCGGAGTGGCTCGGGCCGTCCTGGCCCGAGCGTGCGCGGGGCTCCCCGCGGCGGCCGCCGGCGTGGCCGAGGACGTCGCCGTCGAGCTCAAGGACGCCGTCGACGAGGTCCAGAGCGTCGTCTCGCTGCTGGACGAGGACGCCGTGCGGCTGTGGCGGAACGCCCTCCGCGCGGCACTCGCCAGGCGCGGCCTGCCCGGCCTCCTGGCGGGGCGGATCACGCGCCTGCTCCTGGACGGCGGGATCCTCACGACCGAGCAGGCGAGCCGGCGGCTGAGCCGCGAACTGTCCTCGGCGACCGATCCCGGCGAGCAGGCCGGGTGGATCGAGGGCTTCCTGGCGGGCAACGCCCTGCTGCTCATCCACGACCCGCGCCTGTTGAGCGTCATCGACCGCTGGGCGGGCGGCATCCCGTCTCGGGCCTTCGTCGACGCGCTCCCCGCCCTGCGCCGCGCCTTCGGCTCGTGGTCGCGGGCGGAACGCCGGGAACTCGCCGCCCGAGTCGCCGATCTTCCGGAGGACCCCGAGCGGCCGGGCGACGGGACCGCCGGGCAGAGCGGGCGGAGCGAAGCGGAAGGGGGACCCGAGGGGAGAACGGAAGCGGACGGGCCCGAGGCAGCGGCACCTGAAGACGAGGACTTCGACTTCGCCGGGCCCGTCCTCGAGACCGTCAGCGCGATCCTGGGAGGAGGACGATGAACCCGGCGCACACGACGGACGCCGCGGGCGAACTCCCCCGCGGCGGGGAGCTCGGCGCGGGAGCGGACGGAACGGCAGGCGAAGCCGCGGACACGGCCGCGAGCGCCGATGCAGCCGACGCGGCCGCCGGAGCCGGAAAGCCGGCCGCCGGGACGCCGGACGGCGGAGCCGAGAGGATCGGCCGCGATCAGCGCTGGCGGCTCATGCTCGGGGCCGACGCCCCTCGGCGGCGCGTCCCGCTGTCCGGGCGCCTGGAGGCCATGGACCGGGCGCTGGCCGCCCTCTACGACGACGGGACCGGCCGGAGCCGCCGCGGCGGCCTGGGCGGCTCCTCCCCCGACGTGGCCAGGTGGCTGGGCGACATCCGCGCCTACTTCCCCAACCGGGTGGTCAAAGTCATGCAGACCGACGCCATCGAACGCCTCGGGCTGCGCTCCCTGCTGATGGAGCCCGAAATCCTGGAGAGCGTCGAGCCCGACATCCACCTCGTGGCTACCCTGGCGTCCCTGTCCAAGGTCATTCCGGAGAGCTCCAAGGAGTCGGCCCGCAAGGTGGTGGCGCGGACGGCCAGGGACGTGGAGGAGCGCCTGACCGGCCGGCTCGACCAGGCCGTGCGCGGGGCGCTGAACAGGGCTTCGCGCACCGACCGCCCCAGGCCGGCCGACATCGACTGGAACCGGACTATCGCCGCCAACCTCAAGAACTACCTGCCCGAACACCGCACCGTGGTGCCCGAGCGGCTCGTCGGCTACGGGCGGCGCCGGCTCGGCGTCCAGCGCGAGCTGGTCATCTGCCTCGACCAGTCGGGCTCCATGGCCACTTCGGTGGTCTACGCCTCCATCCTGGCCTGCGTGCTGGCCGCCATCGGCTCCCTGAGCACCACCCTGGTGGCCTACAGCACGGACGTCGCCGATCTGACCGAGAGGCTGGCCGACCCCGTCGACGTCGTCTTCGGCGCCCAGCTGGGCGGAGGCACCGACACCTCGCCGGCCATCGACTACTGCGCCCAACGCATCGGCCGGCCGAGCTCCTCCATCTTCATCCTCGTCAGCGACCTCTACGACGCCAAGCCGGAGGCGATGCTCTCGCGCATCGCCCGGATGGTCGCCAGCGGAGTGCAGGTGATCGCCCTGCTGGCCCTCAGCGACGACGGCGTGCCGTCCTACAACCGCAAGGCTGCCGCGGACCTGGCGGCGATGGGAGTGCCGGCCTTCGGCTGCACGCCCGACGCCTTCCCCGACCTGCTGGCCGCCGCCATCGAGAGGCAGGACCTGGGCCGCTGGGCCGAAGAAAGGGCCGCAGCCGAGGCCTGAAGGCCCACGGCGGCACGACTCGCCGGCTCATAGGCAGAGCCGGAACCGGCGGGAGTCCGGAGCCAGAATGCGGTCCGTGCCTCGGTCAGACGGAGCCGTCCTCTCCCCCGGGAGACTTTCAGCCTTCACAAAAGCATTCTTTCGTCCTAGCATCATTGCATAGGCTGCCACACGACGATGCGAACGAGGAGATCACGTGAATGCGTCCCCCGGACCTTCCTGGAACGGCTCGCCGTCCTACCGCGAGGTCATGGCCCGTCTGAACCTGCTCGTCGACAAGGTGGATTGGATCGCCGCGCGGGTGTCCACGATCGAGCAGACGTCGTCCTCGCTCATGGGCCGTCTGCCCGGCAGCGAAGAGACCGCGGATCGGCCGTCGCGCGCATCGCAGTCGCAGCAGACGCCGCCGACTGCGCGTCCGGCGCCTTCCCCGGCGGCCGCCGGGGCGCGAGCATCCGCGTCCCCTCCGGCGGCCGGGCGCACACCGACGGGAGAGAAAGACGCGGCCGGGGCGGGACGCTCGGCCGGACGGGCGTCCGCGGGAGGGCCAGTGACCGACGAGGAGGGGCGCCGGGAACGCGCCGAGGCGGAGGGTCTCGCCATCGCGGAGGAGGTGGCCGAGGCGGTCTTCGAGGAGGCCCCTGCGAGGGTCGCCGACTCCCCACCTTCCGCGGCCCCGCCCGCTTCAGGCGGAGCCCCCCCGCCGCAGGCCGGAGCCGGCAACAGGAGCGAGCCGCGAGCCGGCGGCCATGCGGCGGCCCCTGCGCACACACCCCGAGCGCCGGACGACCGGACGCCGTCCGCCGCCGACGCAACGGCCGGCGGCGCCTCGGAGCCCGCCGTGCCCGCCACGGCGCCGACTCCCGAGGACGACGCTCCGCTCACGGAGCAGTCTGCCCAGGCCTCCTCCGCCGGGCCGGCGAACCGCCCGGAACAAGGGCGCGCACAAGCCGGAGCGCGGGGATTCGCCGAGCCCGGAGCGCAAGGGAGCGCACAGCCCCCGAGGGCCGGCGGGCAACGGACCGGCGGGCCGTCCTCGTTCTGGCGCAGGATCAGCACCGAGGGCCAGGCCGGCCGGTACCTGCTGTCCCTCGCTGCCGCGCTCCTCATACTCATGGCGGGCGCGAGCCTCATCGCGCTGCTGTGGAACTCGATCCCCGACTACGTGAAAGTGCTCGTCGTGGCGCTGACCGGCATGGCCCTCACCGGGACCGGGGCGTGGACGGCGCGACGGCCGCGCTCCAATCGGGTGGCGGCGGCCACGGTCATGGGCACGGGAGGCGGTCTGGTGTACGTGGCGATCATCGGCTCGGTCCTGCTCGGGGAGGTCGACGCCGACATCGCCTTCTTCCTCCTGACCGCCTGGTCCCTGCTCCTGGTGATACTCGCGGTCAGGACCCGAATCCTGTTCACGATGCTCATCGTCGGGGCGGGGGGCGCGGTCACCGTCGTCTTGGCCGGCACTTACGCCGGCGACCATCCCGACCAGGCCCTGGCCGCGATCTGGGCGATATGCCTGCACTCGATCTGCCTGGGGGCTGTCTGCGCGATCGTGGCGCGGGCGAGCGCGCCCGCCAAGCTGAGGGCCGCCTACGCGGGGCCGTCCTTCGTCGTCACCGTCGTGGCGGGGGCCGTCGCGCCCCTCGACGCGGCCTCGCGGATCTCCTTCGCCTCGGCCGCCTCCGCCCTCGCCCTGACCCTCCTCCTTTCCTTCCTCCAGTACGGGCTTCTGGCCCACTGGGAGGCCGAACGGGCCCCCGAGAACGCGCACTTCATCGGGGGCGGCTGGTTCGCCGTCGACCTGGCGGCCATGTTCGTCCTCCTCCGGCTGTACACGGCGCCGGAGGGAACATGGGATCCCATGTGGAAGTTCGCCCTCATCGCGGCCGTCATGACCGGCACGGCCCTCCTCGCGGCGGCAACCCCGATGGAGTGGCACGTCGCGGTGTACGCGGGCATCAGCTCGAGCGTGGCCACGACGCTGTTCGCCATGGCCTGCCGGTCCGAGTGGTCGGACCGGCCCGAGATGCTGGTGGTCGTCATCGCCGCCGTCGGGCTGAGCGCCGCCCCGTCCATCAGGCATCGAGACGGCACGCCCACGCTGACCGTCCCCTGCGCGCTGATCGCCATGGGCGCCCGCTCGCACAGCGACGCCGACAGGGCGGTCCTGGCCCTGTCCGGCGTCCTCGTCGCGGCCGCGGTCATGGCGGCCGCGAGCCTGCGGGCCAGGGACAGGCGCGTGCCGGTGGCCTCGACCTGGCTCCTGGCGGCGATCCTCGTGGTCTTCGTCCCCCTGAACGCGGCCGACCTCCTCGACGCGTCGGGCGTGCGCCCCGAGTGGACCGTCACGGCCCTGCTGGTCATGGTCAACCTCATCGCCACCCTGCTCGTCTTCGCCGGGCTGGCGACCAACAGGCTGACGCCGGCGGAGCTGCTGGCCGGCCGCGGGCTGGGCAAAAGGCCCGGAGCCACCCTCGAGCGGTTCCGCGTCGACACGCTCCGGGGCGAGGACGGCTTCGCCAGGAGAATCGCGATCCCTCCGGAGACCGGCGGCGTCAGCGGCTTGGCCCTGGCCATCCAGGGGTTCTCGCTGATCCCCATGAGCCAGGTCGACGAGGCGCTCCCGCGGCTCTGCTTCACGGTGTCCTTCATCATCCTGGGAGGGGCGATCATGTGGCTCGTGTGGCCGATCGTCCGCAGCTCCTTCGGCAGCGTCGTCGTCGGCGCGACGACGACCGTCATGCTCCTGGGCGGAACGTGCCTGCTCTCGCAGAGCGACCCGGCCTCCGTGCCGGGCACCATCGCGTTCCTCTTCGCGGGCGCCATCTGCATCTGCGTCGGCTTCACGGCCCGGTCGAAGGTGCTGCGCCTGTACGGCCTGGTCGTCATCATGGCGATGGTCGTGAAATTCGCGGCCGTGGACATGGCGGGGCAGAACTCGGTGGTGAGGGTCGTCTCTCTGGCCGTCGCCGGAGTGGTGTGCTTCGCCCTGTCCCTGGTGTACGCGCGGTTCAGCTCGACTCTCGAGAAGTCCTCCCGCGAGGCCTCGCCCCTTGCGTCCTCGCCCCCGGAGAGGCCGAAGGAGGCGGAGACCCCGAAAGCGAAGGCGTAGGGGAAGGGCGGCGTCGCGCGGCACATCTTCGTAAGGGCCCGCCGGGCTCGGGCGGCGTCGTTCACTCCGGCGGGTGGCGGCCGGCAGCGGGCTGAACGCGCACGCTCGCCGCGAAGCGGCGCTAGGAAGCCTGCGAGGCGAGGAAGTCGCGCATCTCGGCCGCGTCGACCGGGCGCGCGTAGGCTCCGCCGTCGAAGGTGACCAGGCCGCCGATCCCCTTCTGGAAGACGAAGCGGATGGCGCCGGCCCTGCCCTTCTTGTCGTGGACCATGGCGTCCATGACGGCTTGGACGCTCACGCCGGCCGGCAGACGGTACGGCAGGCCGATCGAGCGCAGCAGGGCTTCAACGCGCGCGACGTCGGCCGCGCTGACGTATCCGTGCCGCTCGCCGAGCCTGGCCTGGAGCGCGAGGCCGACCGCCACGCATTCGCCGTGGTTCATCTCGTAGCCCATGGCGGTCTCCAGGGCGCGCCCGATCGTGTGCCCGAGGTTCAGGCCCATGCGGCGGTTGCCCTCGTGGACGTCGGAGACGACGAAGTCCCGTTTGATCTCGCAGTTGCGCCTGGCGGTGAGCTCGGCGAGTGCGTCGTCGCGCACGAACTGGGCGGGGGTCAGGCCCCGCCGCACGAAGGCGTCCTCCAAAGCGTCGAAGAAGGCGGCGTCGGCCAGGCATGCGTGTTTGACGGTCTCCCCCAGGCCTTCGCGGATGTGCCGGTCGGAGAGGGTCAGCCAGCGGTCGAGGTCGACGAACACCGCACTGGGCTGGTGGAAGGCCCCGATGAGGTTCGTCGCCGCGGGCGTGTCGACGGCGGTCTTCCCGCCGACGGCGGCGTCGGCCGCCGCGAGCAGCGTGGTCGGCGCGGAGACGTAGGGCACCCCGCGGGTGAAGGTCGCGGCGAGGAAGCCCGCGAGATCCGTGACCACTCCCCCGCCCAGGGCGACGACGACGCTGTCGCGCCCGAAGCCGCGCGCGATCATCGCATCCTCCAGGCGCTCCTTGACGGCCCGGGTCTTGTTGGCCTCGCCGGCGGGAAAGGCGAAGACGTCGAACGCCCGGTCTCCGAGGGCCGCCGCGAGCGCGGGGACGGCGAGGGATTCGACGGTCGAGTCGGTGACGACGGCTATCCTCCGGTCGCGGTGCCGCTCCAGGAACTGGGCGATGCGCTCGTCGAGGCGGCGCCCGACGACGACCGGATACGACTCGTCCACGGTTCGAACGAGGTCCACCCTGAAGGTGGTGACGTCCATCGGAGTCCTTTCAGAACGGGCCGCGGGGCAGGCCGCCGGCGCGGGCGGCGCGATGCGGCCATGGGCGGGAGAGAGTCTCACAGGGAGAAGTCGCTTCGGCTATGGGCCGTCTGCTGTCGCTGCGGGCAGGCTCACAGGGAGAATTCCCCCAGGGGGACGACGTTGTGGGCGCGAGCCCAGACGGTGGGGACGGCCGCCTTCCCGAAGGGGAAGCAGGTGACCGCGATGAGCTTGAGGTTCGCGACGGCCAGGGGTATCCCGATGATCGTGACGGCCTGGAAGAAGGCGGTGACCATGTGTATGAGGGAGATCCAGAGCCCGGCGACGAAGAACCACACCACGTTCATCAGCGCCGAGCCGACTCCGGCGTCCGGGTGGCGGACGACCACCCGGCCGAAGGGCCACAGGACGTAGCCCGCTATCCTCCAGCATGCGAAGCCGGCCGGGGCGGTGACGACCAGGAGCAGGGCGAGGAACCCGAAGAACGCGTACCCGAGGAACAGCCAGAAACCGGCGAAGACCAGCCATATGAGGTTGAGGATGAGGCTCAACGTTCCTCCCGTGTCTCTCCCGGCCAGCCGATCGGCCCTCCGCCGGGCGGCCGCCTAAACGCGTACACGTCCAGCATAGATCACGCGGTGGGCGCATGCGCGACCGATTCGGGCCTCAGCGTCCGCCTGGCAACCGTCCGCCACCCGGTCCGGGGGCGGTTGATAGGCTTGCCCCCATGGCTTCCAGCATCGATACCATCCCCGGCCCGCCCCACGACGGCCAGGCCGCGGACGCCGCCGTCGACCCGGCCCGCGGCCTGACGGCCGCCGAGGTCGCCGAGCGGGTGGCCGCCGGCGAGGTGAACGCCCTTCCCCCGCGGTCGGGGCGGACCACCGGGCAGATCGTCCACGACAACGTCTTCACGCGGATCAACGCGATGCTCGGCGTCCTGCTGGTTTTCGTCCTGGCGACCGGCTCGTGGATCAACGCGGCCTTCGGCCTGCTGATCATCGCGAACTCGGCGATCGGGATCGTCCAGGAGCTTCGGGCCAAGCGCACGCTCGACTCGCTGGCCGTCGTCGGCGAAGCCCACCCGCGGGTCCGGCGCGACGGGGCGGAGGCGCAGATCGAACGCGACGACGTCGTCCTGGACGACATAGTGCTGATCGGCCCCGGAGAGCAGATCGTGGTCGACGGCGTGGTAACCGAATCGGCCTACCTGGAAGTCGACGAGTCCCTCCTGACCGGCGAATCCGACCCGATCCCGAAGAGGCCCGGGGACGAGATCATGTCCGGCAGCTTCGTCGCGTCGGGCACGGGCGGCTACCGGGCCACGAAGGTCGGCGGGGACGCCTACGCCGCCCAGCTGACGGCCGAGGCCGCGAAGTTCTCGCTCGTGCACTCCGAGCTGCAGGCCGGCATCGACTGGATCCTCAAAGCCATCACGTGGGTGCTCGTCCCCGTCGGCGTCCTGACGATCATCGGGCAGATCCGGGTGGGGGCCGACGGATGGCGCGAGATCATCCTCGCCGTCTCGGGCGCGCTCGTGCCCATGATCCCCGAGGGGCTGGTGCTCATCACCTCGACCGCCTTCGCGCTGGGCGTCATCCGGCTGGGCCGGCGCAAGTGCCTCGTCAACGAGCTGCCGGCCATCGAGGGCCTGGCGCGGGTGGACGTCGTGTGCGCGGACAAGACGGGCACCCTCACGGAGAACGCCATGGCCTTCGGGGGTCTGGAGGCGCTCGGCGGGCACAGCGAGGAGGAGGCCCGCGAGGCCCTCCGTCAGCTCGGCGCCGCCGACGACGCCCCGAACTCCTCCATGTCCGCGATCGTCGACGGGGTCGGCCGCGCCGAGCGGCCGTGGACGGTGACAGCGCGCCAGCCCTTCACGTCGGCGAAGAAGTGGTCGGGCATGAGCTTCGCCGAAGGCGGCGACTGGGTGCTCGGCGCCCCGGACGTCCTGGCCTCGTCCGGCTCCTCCCAGGCCGCGGCCGCGGCGGGCAGGCGAGCCCAGGAGATCGCCTCGACCGGCCTGCGCGTGCTGCTGCTGGGCCGGGCGGGCGTGGAGGTGACTGCCGAGGGCGCCCCCGGCGCGGTGGACCCCGTCGCCCTGGTGGTCCTGGAACAGAAAATCCGACCCGACGCGGCGGGCACGCTGGAGTACTTCCGCAACCAGGGCGTGGAGGTGAAGGTCATCTCCGGCGACAACGCCGACTCGGTGGGCGCGGTGACGCGCTCGCTCGGCATGGACTCGGGCGCCCCGGTGGACGCCCGCAGGATCCCCGACGCGGACTTCGACCGCGTCGTCAACGAGTCGCACGTCTTCGGGCGAGTGACCCCGCAGCAGAAGCGGGCCATGGTCTCGGCCCTCCAGGGCGCGGGCCACACGGTCGCCATGACGGGCGACGGCGTCAACGACGTGCTCGCCCTCAAGGACGCCGACCTGGGGGTCGCCATGGGCTCGGGCACGGCCGCAACCCGGTCCGTGGCGAAGATCGTGCTGCTCGACGACAAGTTCGCGACCCTCCCCCACGTGGTCGGCGAGGGGCGCCGCGTGCTCGGCAACATCGAGCGGGTGGCCAACCTCTTCCTGACGAAGACGATCTACTCGTCGATCCTGGCGATCCTCGTCCTGCTGTTCGCCGTGCCCTTCCCCTTCCAGCCCATCCACGTGACGATCACCGGGTGGTTCACGATCGGCATCCCTGCCTTCATCCTCTCGCTGCCGCCCAACAACGAGCGCGCCAGGGACGGCTTCGTCGGCAGGGTGATGCGGTTCGGCTTCCCGGCCGGGGCCGTGGTGGCCGTGGCCTCGTTCGCGACGTTCATGGCCGTGCGCGATCCCCACCCGACCGCCCAGCAGGCGGCCCAGGCGTCCACGGCGGCGCTGGTCGCGCTCATCATCTCCGCGACGTGGGTGCTGGCCACGGTCGCCAGGCCGTACGAGTGGTGGAAGATCGCCCTCATCGGCCTGCCGCTGGTCGGCTACGGGGTGATCTTCACGACGGGGGTCACGCAGCGGGTGTTCAAGCTCGACTCGGGGAACGTGGAGGCGATGGCCGTCGGGACGGCCGCGGGCCTGATCGGGGCGGCCGCGATCGAGGCCCTGTGGTGGGTCCTGCAGAGGGCGACCGGCGAGCGGCGCCCCTATTGGCTTCCCAAGGCCGAGCGGGAGGCTGCCGCAGCGCAGAGGCGGCTGGAACGCGAGGCCTTGCGCGCCGAGAGGGCCGCGCAGCGGTCCGCCGGCCGGTAAGGGGCCGGCAGAGGAGGCCTTGTCTCGCGGCCGACGCCGTGCCACTCGCGGGGCCTCCGCCTCAGGTGGGGCCTCCGCAGGCTCGAGGGGCTGCCTGCTGTGCGCAGGGGAGCCGCCGGGGGCGCAGCCGCCGCGCACGGTGGGATACTGGAACGCAGTCGATGTCCGTCCATTCGTCGAAGGTCCGCAACGCCATGAACCACAAGCCGGCCGGCTCCCGCCCCGTTTCGGCGTCTCCGTCCGCTCCGACGCCTCGGCCCGCCCTGGCGTCCCGCCTCGCCACGCTCGTCCGGGGGCACCGCGCCGGGCTCTTCGCCCTCGCCTTCGCCGTGGGGATCGGCTCGGGTCTGGGCGCGGTCGCCTTCCGCTACCTCGTCTACGGCATCACCTGGCTCATGACCGGCCAGACGCAGTTCGGCCAGGCCGGGCACGCGCCCAGCTCGCACGCCGCCTTCTTGGGAGTCGGGTTCTTCGTCGTCGCCCCGGTGTTCGGAGGCCTCCTCTACGGGCCGCTCATCCAGCGCTTCGCTCCCGAGGCTCGCGGGCACGGCGTGCCGGAGGTGATGGCGGCCGTGGCGCAGAACGGCGGGCGTATCCGAGCGCGCGTCTCGATCGTCAAAGCCTTCGCCTCCGCCCTGACGATCGGAACCGGCGGCTCGGTGGGCCGCGAGGGCCCGATCGCCCAGATCGGCGCGTCGATGGCCTCCGCGCTCGGCCAGGGCATCCGCATCCCGGAGAACCGGCTGCGGGTGATCTGCGCCTGCGGGGCCGGCGGGGCGATCGCCGCCACGTTCAACACCCCGCTGGCCGGCCTGTTCTTCGGCATCGAGATCATCCTGCGCACCTACTCGGTGGACGCCCTCTTCGCCGTCATGGTCTCCACCATGGTGGCCGACGCCACGGCCATCGCCTTCGTGGGCAATGAGACCTTCCTCGTCAAGTTCCCGCACGACGTGTCTCTCGACGCCACCGCCGCCTACGCCGCGGTGGCGGGACTCGCGGGGCTCGCGGCGCTGGCGGGCCTGCTCTTCTCCAGGTCGCTCTACGCACTCGAAGACGCGGCGGACCGCGTGTGGGGGGACAGGCCGCAATGGTTGAAGCCCGTAGTCGGCGGCGTGCTCGTGGGGGCGTTGCTGCTCGCGCTGCCGCAGCTGTACGGCGTGGGCTACCCGGTCATGTACCGGGCGCTCGGCGGCAGCTACGCCGTTTGGTTCCTGTTCGTGCTGGCCGCGGGCAAGATCCTCGCCACGGGCCTGACCCTGGCCGTCGGCGGCTCGGGCGGGGTGTACGCGCCCAGTCTCTTCATCGGCCTCATGCTGGGGACGGCCTACGGCCTGGTGGCGGTGGACGCCTTCGGGCCCGGGGTCGGGGATCCGGCGGTGTACGCCGCCGTGGGTATGGCGGCCGTGTTCGCGGCCGCCACCCGCTCTCCGCTGACCGCCGTGGCTTCGGTGGTGGAGATGACCGGGGACTTCAAGCTGGTGCTCCCCGTCATGCTGGCCGTCTCCATCGCCACCGTGGTCTCGCGGCGCTTCTCCTACGGGACGATCTACACGACGAAGCTGCTGCGCCGAGGCCAGGACATCGACCGCGCGGTCCCATGGAGGGCCTTCACCGACATGACGGCCGAGGAGTCCATGCGCGGCTTCGCCTCCCCGATGCTCCTGCCCGGAACGCGCGGCGGGGCCGGGGCGGGCACGGCGGGCCCGGGACCCGACGGGGAAGAGCACGACGTCTCACGACTCCAGGCTCGAGGGTCCGGCGTCCGGGAACCTGCCGGCGTTCAAGGATCCGGCGGGGTTCAAGGATCCGCAGCCCGGGGATCCGAGGACGCTCCGCCGACGGCGCGCGGGGCCGTTCAGGCGCTCGACGGGGAACTGGTGATCGTGCGCGCCCCGCAGATCGTGTTCGCGAACGAGCCGGTCACGGACGTGTTCCGCCAGCTCGACGCCTACAGCCGCGACGGCATGCCCGTGGTCTCCACCGACACCCGGCGGATTCTCGGATGGATCACCCCGCAGTCGATAGCGCACCGAGTCCACGAGGAGATGTCCGCGCCCGGCGCGGAGCGGGGGCCGGCGCATCCGCGGACCGACACGCGGCTGGCCGGGCTCCAGGTGGCCGAAGTGCTCGTGCCGGAGGGCTCCGCGGCCGTCGGGCGGCCGCTGGGCTCCCTCGACTGGCCGGAGGGGTGCATCCCGGTGGCCCTCCAACGCGACGGGAGCGTCCACGAAGCCGAACCGGCAGACGAGCTGCACGCCGGCGACACCGTCAACGTGCTCATCCCGGCGTCGAACGCCTGATCCGCTCCGCATCTGGGAGGCAGGCGGTCTGCGGACCGCACCCAGCCCTCTCCAGGCCCGACGGCGGCCGCCGTCGCCCGGTCTCCCATGCGGGCAGTGCTGCGTCCGCCGGCCGAAAACGCAAAGAGACGGGGCCCGCTCAGAAACCGGACCCCGTCCCAACGCCCGTATCCGCCCCGCCGACGGGACGTCGCCTTGAGGCGCCTGCGGTAGCGGCGGGATTTGAACCCGCGGTGGCTATGAACCACACAGCATTTCGAGTGCTGCACCTTCGGCCGCTCGGACACGCTACCGCGGACGATAGTACTGGAAAGACGGCCGCCGCGCCACCCGGGCGGGACGGCGGACCGCCCGCCGACCGTCGCAGGCACCCCGGCATGCGGGCCCGCCGCGAAACCGGGCGACGCCGCCCGGCCGGCACGCCGAGCCCTCCGAGCGCGCCCGACCTCGCCGCGCTCGGCGCTGGCACGCCGTCGGCGAAATCTCCGACACCCCTTTGATCCCGGACCGGCCGACCCCCTACTGTCGAACCGTCCGCTTTCCCCTCTCCGAAAGGCATCCGATGGCCACCACGGCCTTCGTCTTCCACCCGAACTTCGCCGCTTCCACCGTCAACGCACGGCTCGCGGCCGAGGCCGAGAAGCAGGACGGCGTCACCGTCCGCCGCCTCTACGACCTCTACCCGGACTTCCGGATCGACGTCGCCGCCGAACAGGCCGCGCTGACGGCCAGCGACCGCATCGTCCTCCAATTCCCGATGTACTGGTACTCTTGCCCGCCGCTGCTGAAGAAGTGGGAGGACGACGTCCTGACCTACGGATGGGCCTACGGCCCGACGGGCGACGCCCTGCACGGCAAGGAGATGGTCGTCGCCGTCTCCCCTGGTGCCCCCGGCGCGGCCTACCGCCGCGACGGCGCAGCCAAATACGAGGTCACCGAGCTCCTGCGCCCATTCCAGGCGACGAGCAACCTCATCGGCACCACGTTCGCCAAACCCTTCGTCACGGCGGGCGCCGTCTCGATGTCCGCCGCCGAACTCGACGCCAGAGCCGCGGCCTACGCCGCGTACATCACCTCGGACTCCTTGGAGCCCCTCGGCGACTACGAGTGAGGCATGCCGCTTCCGGCCCGGACGGGCCGGAAGCGCGAGGTCCGGGCTCGCCCGACCCCGGGCGTTCACCCGACTCGGCCGACGGCCTTCTTCCCCTGACGCCTGAAGAAGGCCGTGAGCTGGGCCGCGCATTCGTCCTCGCGCACCCCCCCGATCACCTCGACCCGATGGTTGGAGCGAGCGTCGCGCAGCACGTCGCGCACCGACCCCGCCGCACCCGCCTTCGGGTCCCACGCGCCGAAGACCACGCGCCGTATGCGTGCGGCCACGATCGCCCCCGCGCACATCGTGCACGGCTCGAGCGTGACGTACAGGTCGCAGTTCGGCAGCCGCCAGTCGCACATGGCGGAGGCGGCGCGCCGCAACGCCGTGATCTCGGCGTGCCCGGCGGGGTCGTCTTCTGCCTCCCTCGTGTTGTATCCGCAACCGATCGACTGCCCCTCCCACACGACGAGCGCGCCGACCGGCACATCCCCCGTGGCCTCGGCTAATTCGGCCAATTCCATCGCATGGCCGATCCACTCGTACTCCACCTCGAACATGGTCCAAGTCTTGCACGGAAGGCGCGAAGTTTCCCCGCCAAAACGCGAGTATCTTCGTGCGGACGCCGTTGCACAGAGCGCGCCGCCGGCCGCCCGCGCGGACGGGCGGCGAGTGGAGCGAGCTAGGAATCCATCTATGAATCCCTACGTCCATGCGCGCCGGGTGCGCGAGCCGGTCACCGCCGCCCCGCTGATACGATCGGCACATGCGCACCCGAGTCATCGACCATCCACTCGTCGCCCACAAACTCACGCTTCTGCGGGAGCGCTCGACTCCCTCCCCCGTCTTCCGACAGCTCGTCGACGAGCTGGTCACCCTCCTCGCCTACGAGGCCACCCGCGACGTGGCGGTCCGGGACGTCGCGATCGACACCCCCGTCGCTCCGGCCACAGGCGTCAAACTCGCCACCCCGCGCCCGATCGTCGTCCCGATCCTGCGCGCGGGCCTGGGAATGCTGGAAGGCATGGTCAAGCTCCTGCCCACCGCGGAGGTCGGCTTCCTAGGGATGAAGCGCGACGAGGAGACCCTCGAGGCCGTCACCTACGCCAACCGCCTGCCCGACGACCTGTCGGGCCGCCAGTGCTACATCCTCGATCCGATGCTCGCGACCGGCCACACCCTCATCGACTCGATCAACTACCTGCTCGAACGCGGCGCCCGGGACGTCACGTGCGTCTGCCTGCTCGCCGCGCCCGAGGGGCTGGCCAACGTCACGGAGGCCGTCGGCGGGCGGGCGGAGGTGACGATCGTCGTCGCCGCGATCGACGAGCGCCTCAACGACCGCGGCTACATCGTCCCGGGGCTGGGCGACGCAGGAGACCGCCTCTACGGCGTCGTGGACTAGCGGTACGAACCCCGCGACGGGTAGAACCCCGTAGGCTGATGGACCGAACCCCCATGAGAGCCGGCGGATCTGCGCGGCCGGCGGCCCCTTCTCATGGGAATCCCAAGTTCCGAGCAGGGTATCGCAAGGTTGCGCCTCCACACTCGACGTGCGGGCGGGGCCGGCCGGAGAGCCGGCCGCCGGCCCGTCCATACCTCTCCGAACTGCCCGAGTCGACGCTCACCGCCGAGTCGACGCTCACCGCCGAGCCGGCGCTCAATCGCCAGGCGAAACCCCGTGCCGTCGCCGTCGAACCGTGACATGCTAGGTATGCGCCAACCTCACGGACAAAGGAATTTCAATGGCACCACATCACACCCCCGATGCGGATTCGAGCGAGACCGCCCCGGCATCCGACCAGCCCGCCCACGCCCAAGAACCCGCCCGCGAGCAGGAGACGGACGAGCCGCGCACGGCCTACGAGCGGCGCGGCGGCCCCGTGCAGCAGCGGGCCATACGGATCATCGGCCCCGTCGCCTCGGTCATGGCGATCGCGATGTTCGTCTCCTACATCCCGCAGATCATGAACAACCTCGACGGCCACAAAACCAACCCGCTCCAGCCCTTCGTCACGATGATCAACTGCACCCTGTGGACGATCTACGGGCTGTGGCGCCCCAAGCGGGACTGGCCCATCGCCGTGGCCAACATGCCTGGCATCCTGTTCGGAGCGCTCGCGGCCGTGACCGGCCTGTAGAGACCGCAAGCCGCCAGCCATGCTTGAAAGCCGCACGTCCGCGCCGGCCGGGCTCGCGCCGCAGGGGAGGCCGCGTCGGGGCGGGTCATTCGCCCGCGCCCGCACGTCTGCACCGGCCGGGAGGCCGTCGAGGTCTGCTGGAACGCCTGCGCCCGGAAGCCGCCTGTCCGGCCCGGACTACCTCGGCCCCGAATGGGTCGCCACGTCCTTCGCCCTGGCAGAGGACGACGGCGGCCGCCCGCCCGGCAGGCCCGACGTCGCCGTGCTCGTGCACGAACGCGACGCCGGGCGCCTGGCGGCCGAATCGAAGGCGGCGGCCCTCTACCTGCCGGGCTTCCTCGACACCTTCTGCCACGTCGGCCAGGCGGCCGCCTTCCGCGCCCTGGGCGTCCCGCTGGCCGGCCTGGACATGCGCCGGTGCGGGCGGGCGACCCGGTCGGCTGCCTCCCGCGACGACCTCCGCGACATCTGCGTCCGCGAGGAGGAGATCGGCTTGGCGCTCGACCGCCTGCGCGAGCTCGGCGCCGAACGCATCGTCCTCATCGGGCATTCGACCGGCGGCCTGCAGGCCGCGCTGTGGGCGGCGGACCACCCCGGCACGGTGGACGCGGTCGTCTTGAACTCGCCGTGGCTGGACCATTACGGGTCGCGCCTGGAACGCGGGCCGCTCACCCGCGCCGTCGACCGCCTCGGCGCGCGCTCCCCGTCCACTCCGATCAGCTGGCTGCTGCCGCGCTACGCGCGCTCCCTCCACAGGGACTACGGCGGCGAGTTCGACTTCGACCCCGCGCACAAACCGCTGGTCGTCACCGCCGTCCGGGCGGGTTTCCTGCGCACGGTCCGCCGCGCCCAGGCGCGCGTGGCCGCCGGAGGGGTGCGCATCGGCGTGCCGCTGCTCGTCGCCCACTCGGACGCCTCCGGCCACCCGAAGCTCCCGAGGAGGAGGGAACTGGCGAACAGGGACTGCGTGCTCGGCGTCGAGGATATGAAGCGCCTGGCGCCGCTGCTCTCCCCCGACGTCGAGATGCTCGAGGTCCCCGGCGGGCGCCACGACCTCGCCCTGTCCGAGAGGCCCGCCTGCGAACTGTACACGCGGGAGGTCACCGCCTGGGTGGCGCGGACGCTGGGGCTGTAGCGCCGCCGGGGCTGCACGGCCAAGCGCCGTATTCCCGGGTGCATGCCGGGTCGCGTATCCTGAGCCTGGAATCCCGAGGAGGAACAGCATGTCCAAGAAGAATCGCCGCAAGGCCGCTGCATCCGGACGCACCGCTCGCGCCGCGGCCACAGCCGGGGCCGCTCGGCGTCCGGCAGCCGCCCGGACCGCCACGCCGGCCAGGCCTCGGACCGTCATAGACTTCGTGGAGCGTCCCTTCGAGGGCCTGGCCGCGGAGAGAGAGCTCGTGGCCATGCGGGAGATCCTCCCCCTGGCGACCCTGGCTGCGCGCACCACCGCGGACTACGGGGGATGCGACGTCGTCCTGACCACGATCCTGCCCTCGATGGCGGGCGCGCTCCGCCGGGCGGACGGCGTGCTGCTGGTCGCCGCGCAGACGGTGACGAACTCCGGCGACGCCTCCCTCGACATCGCGGCGCGGATCCAGGCCGGGCTCGACCTCCGGCCGGGCGAGGCGTTCCAGGTCCCCGGCCAGCCCGATCCCGGTCCGCGCCTTCAGGACGTCCTCGACCCGGAGGGCTTCGGCAGGCTCGAGCTGCACGAACAGCCCACCTTCTGGATGACCGAAGAGGAAGCCTCCGAGCCCGACAACAGGCAGTCCCTGGAGAGCGCCCGCGAACGACTCGTCCCCATGAAGGAGGTCCCGGGAGTCGAAGGCGCGTTCTGGTGCCGCATGAACCGCGAATTCGTGCGCTGGGTGCGCCCCGAGCCGCGCGACGCCGTGCTCGACGGCCTGGCGAGGCTCCGCGCGTCGGGCGATTTCTCCTTCGACGGGTCGCGGTTCGTCGGGGCGTTCCGCGCCCTCGGGCTGACCATCCCCGTCTGGGAGCTGCAGCGGGGCGCCGAAGCCGAAGAACTGGCCGGCCCCATGGCCGACTTCGCCCCGAAGCTGGAGGCCGCCATCGCCTCGGACGGACCGCTCACCGCCGAGGAGAAGCGCGCCCGCGCGGGAATCGTCTCCCGCCAGGTGACCTTGCGATAGGCTCCGGGCCGCCCGGTGGCCGCAGCGTCCGCCGCACCGCATGCGGTGCCCGGCCAGGCGGAGGGGCGAGCGAGTCGGGCCGACCGCAGGCGCCGCCCTCCCCGGCTGCGGGAGGACACGGTCGAACCGGCGACGATGCGCCATTTCCCCTCGTCCGCCCCGCGTTGCACGAAATTCGGTGCGCAGGGGGATAGGCTTATGGCGTGACTACATCCGACCAACGCGTTGCAGTGATCATTCCCGCGAAGGACGAAGAGGATCGCATCGGCGCGACGGTCCGTGCTGCCCGTGCCATTCCGCACGTCGACCTCGTCGTGGTCGTCGACGACGGCTCCTCGGACGGGACCCAGAAAGCGGCCCGGACGGCGGGCGCGACGGTGATCAGGCATTCGGTCAACCGCGGCAAGGCGTCGGCGATGGAGACGGGGGCGAGCGTGGTCGCCATGCGCGACGAAGAGGGCAGGCCCGCGCGCCTGCTCCTGTTCCTCGACGCGGATCTCGGCGAGTCGGCCGTGGAGGCGGCACCCCTCGTCGAACCCGTCCTGGCCGGCGCAGCGGACTGCACGATCGCCGCGCTTCCCCCGCAGGAGGGCGCCGCCGGCCTCGGATTCGTCACGGGATTGGCCTTCAAGGCGATCCGGCGGGCCACCGGGTGGAGGCCGCGCCAGCCCGTCTCCGGCCAGCGGTGCCTGACCCGCAAGGCCTTCGACGCAGCCCGGCCGCTCGCCGCGGGCTGGGGCGTGGAAACGGGCATGACGATCGATCTCCTGGTCGCGGGATTCACCCTGCAGGAGGTCGTCTGCGAGATCAAGCACCGCGCATCGGGCAACAACTGGGCCGGGCAACGCCATCGGGCCGACCAGTACAGGGGCGTGTTCATGGCGGTCAACGCGCGGCGCTTCCGCCGCGTCCACGTGCCCAAGGCCAAGCGCCGCCAAACCAGCGTCGACTTCGAGCCCTACAACGCCTTCGGAGGGTGAGTCCGCGGCGATCCGTCCGACCCCGCGACGGGAACCCCCTCAGCAGTCCCCCCGGCTGATGCCTCCCGGCCGTTCGAAGCTCCGGCCTCTCCGATCGATGCGCCGCCCCCGCCGACCGTAGCCTTCTCCCGCATCTCCTCGACGTCTCCGTCCGGAGCCTGCGAGCCGGCGCCCACCGACCCGAGCGGGTCGGCCTCCTCGAAGCGGACGACGGCCACGCACCACAGTGGGATCGAGAATGCCAGGCCCATGGCCGGCACCAGGATCCCCGAATCGTTGACGAACATCCCCACCACCAGAGCCCAGCACAGCACGATCACGCTCATTCGCAGCACCGGAAGCTCGTTCCACGCCCGGGATCGTGCGAGGACGCCGATCCGGAAGCCTCCCCGGCGGTGCAGGCGCCATGCCCAATAGGCGGCGGCGCCCAGCGCGGCGACCAGGAGCGCGATCGCCGGCCACGGGAGGTTCCCGAAGACCTGGGCGAGTTTGCGCGCGACGATCTCCAGCCCGTTGCCGTGGAGCACCGTTTCGACGAAGCGGCCCAGATGCGACCTCTCGGAGACGGGGCTGAGGTAGTCGGCCACGGCGAAGGCCGTGGAGACCACCAAGGCCAAGAACAGCACCGCCGCGATGCGCAGGCATGTGAGCCTCCTCCGGAAGATCATCATCGCCAGCGTCCCCAAGGCGACGATGAGCACGGGGGGACCGCCGAAGTCAGCCCCGTAGCCCGCCGAGCCGTCGAGGAACACCGCGACGGCTCCGACCGCGACGATGAGCCAGGCGGCCTTCCTCCTCTCCCCCCGCGAGTACAGGCGTTCGCCCGCCCACGCCAGGGAGAGGATCAGGCCGGCGGTGAACAGGGCGAAGGCCGAGTTGGAGAAGCCGTAGAACCGCCAGCCGACCAGGGGCTGCGTGCCGAACAGGGCCGCCAGTTGGAGGGGGTAGGCCAGGACGTCGTCGAAGGCGACGTCGAGCATGAGCGTGACGACGACCAGCCCGCCGATCACGCCGAAGGGGGCGAACGATCGGTCCTTCCATCGCGGGTTGAGGGCCAGGGCGGCGATGAGCGTGGAGAAGGTGACGAGCAGCCCGACGAACACGCCGGCCGCGCGGGGGGAATACCACCACGGAACGAGGTTGACCAGCAGCGAGGCCACGGGGACGGCCGCCAGCAGCGTCGACAGCTGGACGAAGAGCCTGCGGGTCGTCCCCTTCCAGCGGGAGCGGGTGAGGAAGAGGGCCAGGACGGCCGCGAACATGGCGCCCAAGAGGATGAAGAACGGCCCGGAGAGCGAGCGCACCGTCTGGGAGCGGACCTCGTTGCCGACGAGTTCGCGGACGTTCTCCTCGCCGGAGCCGTTCGGCGTGGAGACGATCGTCGACCCGATGGCGTCCGCCGCCTCGGAGGAGCCCGGCGCTGCCCAGTCGAGGAGTGTGGGCATGAGGTCGGTGATCTGGACGTATCCGCGCTGGCGGGTCGCGTCGGAGCTGGCCGTCAGGGGCGGGCCGCCGGCCAGGGTCGTGCCGCGGGCGACGCGGGGCCCGGCCGCCGCGAAATAGCCGAGCGAAGGACGGGAGCTCTGGCTGTCGGCGAGCGAGGCGGCCAGGACGGTCGCCTTCGGGTCCTTCTCCCGTATGGCGCGCAGGAGGCTGGCGAACCGGGCGTCGAGGGCGGAGATCTGCGCGGTGACGTCGCGGGACGCGGACGGCTCGGAGGCGAAGAATCCGCCGAGCCTGCGCCAGAACCCCGGCCGGCCGCCTCCCGACGCGGACAGCTGCGACTCCGGTCTGCGGACGGCGCCGAGGTCCACGACCGTCACCTTCGAGCCGGCGGCCTTCTCGAGGTAGGCCTTGGCCGCGGCCCCGGAGTCGTCGGCGGCACCGGCGCTGGTTCCCCGAACGGACCCCGGAATCGGCGCCAGATCGGCGTAGTCGGCCCGGAGGCGTCCCTTCGGGTCGGTGAGCGCCATCGCGGCGCCCGGGCCGATGGCCGTCGTCTTCGCGTTCCTCAACGCCTTGCCGAGCCGCCCGAGTCTGGCGTGGTACTTGCTGGCGGAGTTGACCTCGACCAGCTCGGTCCACCTGGACCGGGCCTTGGGCGGGCGGCAGGCGGGTGCGTCGTCGATCGTGCGCTGTCCCGCGCCGAGGGTGAGCCAGCCCTCTGTGGGGCACGTCGTCTCGTTGATCGTGCGGACCACGAGGTCGGCGGTGGAAGCCTGCTTGCCGAAACGGTAGAGGTTCGGCGCGGTGTCGGCCGTGACGTCCTTCCAGCTCACGCCGGAGAATCCGACGACGACGACCGATCCCTCCGTTCCCCGGCTCGGGGCCGCTCCCTCCGCGCCGGCTCCGATCCCGGGCGCCGCGCCGCCCTGCGCGGGCGCGCCGAACGCCGGGCCCACGACGCCCGCGAGGCAGGCGAGAGCGCCCACGAGACCGAGGATGAAGCGGCATGCCGGACGCAGGAGCATGCGACCAGACTACAACGCGAGACTAAACTGAGTCAGTGCTGCAGGAAGGCGACGCTGCGAGAGAGGAGAGCGCCATGTCCGGCCGTCCCGGGGACCCCCCTCGTTTCTCCTACCTGGGGCCCGCAGGCACCTTCACCCATGCGGCGCTCAGGCAGGTGGCGGGCGACGCCTGCGAGGTGCCCGCGCACGACGTGCCCTCGGCGCTCGAGATGGTGCGCAGGGGCGAGGCCGACTACGCGGTCGTCCCCATCGAGAACTCGGTCGAAGGCGGCGTCAACGCGACACTGGACAGCCTGACGGCCGGAAGCCCCCTGGAGATCAAGGCGGAGATGCTCGTGCCCATCGTCTTCTGCCTGGCCGTGCGGCCGGGAACGGGGCTCGGGGACATCCGCCGCATCGCCACGCATCCCCACGCCTGGGCCCAGTGCCGCCGGTGGATCCGGGCGCACATCCCCGAGGCCGTCCACGTGCCCGCGACCTCCACGGCGGCCGGCGCCCGGCTCCTGGCCGACGGCCGGGCGGACTTCGAGGCGGCCCTGTGCCCGCCGGGCACCGAGGCCATGTTCGGCTTGGAGTCGCTGAGCCGGGACGTCGCCGACAACCGCGGCGCGATCACGCGCTTCATCGTGGTGGGGCCGCCGGGGCGGCAGCCGGACCGCACGGGCGCGGACAAGACGACTCTCATGGTGCAGCTGCCCCACGACGAGGCGGGGGCGCTGCTGAGCATGCTCGAGCAGTTCGCGGCCCGAGGCGTCAATCTCTCCCGCATCGAGTCGCGGCCGGTCGGCGACGCCCTGGGGCGCTACGCCTTCTCCATCGACGCCGAGGGCCACCTGCACGACGAGCGCATCCAGGCCGCCCTCATAGGCCTGCACCGGGTATGCCCGCGGGTCGTTTTCCTGGGGTCCTATCCCTCCGCCGGCGGGACGAGGGTCGAACCCCGCCCCGGCACCTCCGATGCGGACTTCGTGGCCGGCAGGGCCTTCGTCGAGAGTCTGCTGCGCCGGGGACGGCAGCCGGAGTGAGCGGCCCTCGGGCGGCCCGCCGCGAGGTCCGAGCCCGTCAGAGCACGTGCACGAGCAGAGTGCCGCGTTCGATGCGGGCTCTGACGTTCCAGGCGTAGCCGAGGGCGTCGCCGTCGGCCTCGACCAGCTCGGGGTCGCCGGCCTGCACGTGCACCGAGCGCATCCGGCGCAACTCGATGGAACCGACCTCGGGCAGCATCTGGGGCCGCCGCCGCAGCCCGAGGCTCTGGAGGCCGACCCTGCGGACGAGGTCGCCCCAGCCGAGCAGTCCGATCTTCGTGTCGACGACGACGAGGTCCAGCCAGCCGTCGTCGATCCTCGCGTCGGGGGCGAGGACGAAGCCCCCCGGCAGACGCCCGCAGTTGGCGAAGAGGATCGCCCTGGCCTCCAGGTCGAACTCGTTGTGGCCCTCGCCGGCCACGATGTGGGCCTTGACCCGCCTGCGTCTGAGGTACCTGAGCCCCGAGACCACGTAGGCGCCCCATCCCATGGTGCGCTTGAGGCCGCGGCCGGCGCTGTGCATGACCGCGGCGTCGAATCCCATGCCGGCGATCACGAGGAAGGGGGTGCTTCCTGCGAAGGCGTGCGAGTCCGGGGCGATGCGCGCGATCGCGGCCGTCTGCTCCAGGCTCGGCCCGTCCGCCTCGACCCAGCCGACGTCGATGCGCCGGGAACGCCCCGTGATGGCGATCGAGGCGAGGTCCCGCACGCCGGATCCGATGGGCAGGCCCAGGTTCCTGGCCAGGAGGTTGCCGGTTCCCGTCGGCAGGATTCCGAGGGGGACGCCGCTGCCGGCGAGCTCCCCGGCCACGTGGCGGATCGTGCCGTCGCCGCCGACGGCCACGACGACGGCCGGATCGAGGGCGAGGGCCGCGCGGGTCTGGCCCACGCCCGGGTCGTCCTTCGCGGTGGGCAGCCAGACGGGCGGGGCGTATCCGGCGTCGATGGCCGCCTGTTCGACCACGGCCTGGATGTCGTCGAGGGCGCCGACGTGGACGGGGTTGTAGACGACGGCGACGGCCCGGGGCCCGGCTGGTGCCGCCGGAGCGGCCGGCCCGGGCCCCGCCGACCCCGGGCCGGCCGTCCCGGCGGCCAACTGCTCGACGCGGCGTCTTAGGGCGCGGATCTTCACGCGCGCGCCGAGTGCGACCGCCAGCGCCACCGTCAACGAGGCAAAGGCCACCGCGTTCGCGAGCCATCCGTCCCATGTCATGCGTCAAGCCTATAGCGCAGGATCCGTCGCATAACGCAGCCTCCGCGTCGCACACCGTAGACTTGTCCGCATGATCGACATCCGCTTTGTCCGTGAGAATCCCGATGTCGCGCGCGAGTCGCAGCGCCGTCGCGGCGAAGACCCCGCCGCGGTCGACGCCCTGCTGGCCGCCGACGAGGCCCGCCGCGCCGCCCTGCAGGCCTTCGAGGCCGCCCGCGCCGAGCAGAAGGAGGTCTCGCGGTCCGTCGGAAAAGCCGACCCCGGCGAGCGTCCGGCCGTCCTCGCCCGGGCCAGGGATCTGGCCGAGCGGGTCAAGGAGCTGGAGGCGGCCGCCGACGAGGCCGAGCGAGCCTGCCTGGAGGCCAACGCGGCCATTCAGAACATCGTGCTCGAGGGCGTCCCTGCGGGCGGAGAGGAGGACTACGAGGTCCTCCGCCGCGTCGGCGAGCCGCGCGACTTCGCCGCCGAGGGCCTGGAGCCCAGAGACCACCTCGACGTCGCGGAGTCGATCGGCGCCCTGGACATGGCCCGCGGCACGAAGGTCTCCGGCTCGCGCTTCTACTATCTCAAAGGCGCGGGGGCGCGCCTGGAGCTCGCCCTGCTGACCATGGCGGCCGACCAGGCCGAGGCGGCGGGCTTCACCCTGATGACGACCCCCACCCTCGTCAACCCCGACATCATGGCGGGCACCGGCTTCCTGGGCGCCCACTCGGACGAGATCTACTATCTGCCCGCAGACGACCAGTACCTCGTCGGCACCTCCGAGGTCGCCCTGGCCGGCTACCACAAGGACGAGATCCTCGACCTGTCGGCCGGGCCGCTGCGCTACGCGGGCTGGTCCTCCTGCTACCGCCGCGAGGCGGGCTCCTACGGCAAGGACACGCGCGGGATCATCCGCGTCCACCAGTTCAACAAGGTGGAGATGTTCTCCTTCTGCCGCGTCGAGGACGCCGAGGATGAGCATCGCCGCTTCCTGGGCTGGGAGGAGGAGATGCTCGCCAAGGTCGAGCTGCCCTACCGGGTCATCGACACCGCGGCCGGCGACCTAGGCTCCTCGGCCGCCCGGAAGTTCGACTGCGAGGCCTGGCTGCCCACGCAGAACCGCTTCATGGAGGTCACCTCGACGTCGAACTGCACCACCTACCAGGCCCGCCGCCTGAACGTCCGCGAGCGCGTCGACGGCGGGAACCGGGCGGTGGCCACCCTCAACGGCACCCTGGCCACGACCCGGTGGCTCGTCGCGATCTTCGAGAACCACCAGAGGCCCGACGGCTCGCTGTACGTCCCGGAGGCGCTGCGGCCCTACCTGGGCGGCAGGGCGGTCGTCGAGCCGGTCCGATGACGCCCTCCCGCCAGGCGGCCGCGGGGCTGCGCGATCGCGTCGAGGCCGCGCGCCTGCCTCCGGCCGGCCCGGAGCTCTTCATCGCCCTCGACATCGACGGCACGCTCGTGCGCCGCGACGGCGCCCTCTCCTCCCGGGTCTGCGATGCCGTCAGGAAGCACATGGAGGCCGGGACGCACCTGAGCCTGGCCACCGGGCGCGGCATACCCGGCGCACGCGAGGTCCTCGACGCAGCGGGCATGCGCGAGGGCGCAGCGGTCTGCTCCAACGGGGCGATAACCCTGGACGTCGAGCGCGACGCCGTCCTGGACTCGCACACCTTCGATCCGTCCGCCGGGCTGGCGGCGCTCCACTCGCTGATGCCCGAGGCCCTCTACGCGGTCGAGTCGATCGGCCGGCCGCGGCGGGTGACGGCGGACTTCCCTCCCGGTGAGCTGAGCGGGCCGAGCGTGGTCCTGCCCGTCGAGGCGCTGCCGGTGCCCGACGCGACCCGGATGATCGTCCGCGGCCTGGACGAGGACCCGGACGAGTTCCTCCGGGTCGTGCGCGGAGCCGGGCTGGACGGCGTGGAGTACTACATCGGGTGGACGGCCTGGGTCGACGTCGCGCCGGAGGGGACCTCCAAGGCCGCGGCTCTGGAGGGCGTCCGGCGGCGCCTGGACGTCGACCCGCGGGCCACGGTCGCCGTGGGCGACGGCGGAAACGACGTCGAGATGCTCGGCTGGGCCGGGCTGGGGGTGGCCATGGGCGGCGCGCCCGAACCGGTCGCCGCGGCGGCCGACGCTCAGACCGGCTCCGTGGAGGAGGACGGCCTGGCCTCCCTCCTCGATCTCCTGCTGGGCTGACTGGACTGAGCTCGAGCTGAGCCGCCCGCGCCGGTTCCTTTCGGCCTGCCCGCGCCCGCTCCCCTGCCTGGACGCGCGCGAACCGGACCCCATACAGACCCGAACAGCCCGGGTTCCGAGCGTGCGCGCCGCGGCTGCCCCTCCAGGATCGCCCGCCTCCCGCCCGACCGCGATCCGTCGCCGACATCACATCATGTCCATTTGGCGGAACGCCGAACGCCTTCGTCGGACCGGTGCGTAAAGATGTCCGGGTGATAGCAACACCGCCCGTCGGCAACGCGAAGAACAGCGGCGCGAAGCCTTTCCTGCTCGTCGTGTGCCGTCCCGGCGGCGCGATAGCCGTCAACGAGCGCAAGACGATCGTCGAGCGCGGCGGCCTGGACCCCCGCCGCGACGTCGTCGACGTCTCCCTCCTGGACCCTGGCGCCCCGCACCCCGCGGAGATGGACTTCGCGGACTACTCGGGCGTCTTCATCACGGGGTCTCCCTTCGGCTTCGGAGAATCGGACAAAAGCCCCGAGCACCGGCGCATGGAGGAGCGCGTCCTCAGCCTGGCGGGCCGCCTGGTCGACGAGGACGTCCCCACCCTCGCGCTCTGCTTCGGCATGCAGGCCGTGGCCATAGCCCTCGGCGGCTCGCTGATCGACGGCTTCGGCGAGGACCTCCAGGCCCCCGTCATCACGCTGACCGACGAAGCGGCCCACGATGCCGTCGCGTCGCGTCTGCCGCCGACCTTCCGGGCCTACGTCGGGCATTCCGAATCCGTCGGGACGCCTCCGGGGGACGCCGTGCTGCTGGCCACGGGCGACTTCTGCCGCACCCAGATGGTCCGGTGGGGGCGCAACGTCTACGGGACGCAGTTCCACCCCGAGATCACGACGCCGGGGATGCGCATACGGATCGACGCCTACGGCGACGCCTACTACCCGGCTCACGAGAAGGCCGCGGTCATCGCCCGCTGCGACGCCGCCGACGTCGAGGGAGGGAACCGGATCATCACGGAATTCGTCCGTCGCTACAGGAGTTGACCCCCTCGGGGGTGACCGCCGACCAGCGGTGAACCGCGAATATCGAAACGAGGCGTGCCGCATGGCCATCGACTTCAAAGAATCCGAGCGTTCCACCGTAGGGCTGGAGTGGGAGCTCCAGCTCGTCGACCCGGCCACCGGGCGGCTGAGCCCCTGTGCGCCCGGCGTGTTCGCCGAACTCGACCGCCGTCACCCCGGCTTCCCCCTGGTCCACAGCGAGATGCTGCAGATCATGGTCGAATTCGTCTCGCGCAAGCGCACGGCCGTGGCCGAGTGCGCCCGGGACATGCAGGAGGCTTTGGCCGTCGTCGAGCCGATCGCCGCCGAGCTGGGGGCCCGTCTCGTCTCCGCAGGATCCCACCCCTTCGCCGAGCCGAGCCTGCAGCCCGTCTCCGAGACGGAGCGCTACGAAGAGCTGGTCGAGCGCACGCAGTACTGGGGCCATCAGATGCTGATCTTCGGCACCCACGTGCACGTGGGGATCGAGGACCGGCGGAAGGTGATCCCCATTCTCAACCATCTGACGGCCCGACTGGGCCACATCCAGGCGTTCGCCGCTTCGTCGCCGTTCTGGGCGGGGATCGACACCGGGTACGCCGACAATCGCGCGATGATGTTCCAGCAGCTGCCGACCGCGGGGCTTCCCCACCGGCTGAGGGCCTGGGAGGAGCTCGACGAACTGGTCGCCGGCCTCCTGAAGGTCGGGGCGATCCGCCAGTACGACGAAATCCGCTGGGACGTCCGGCCCTCCCCCAAGTTCGGGACGATCGAGGTGCGGGCGTGCGACGCGAATTCGAATCTCGCCGAGGTGCGCGCCGTGGCCGCGCTGGTCCACTGCCTGGTGGAGACCGCCTCGCGAGAGCTCGACGCCGGGCGCGAGCCTCTCGTCCTCCCACGGGAGTTCGCCGAAACCAATAAATGGCGGGCCGCCCGCTACGGCATGGACGCGGTCCTCGTCGAGAACGCCGACGGGGATCAGGCGCCCCTGCGCGAGAGCTTCCCGGACTTCGTCGCCGGCCTGGAATCCGCGGCCGAGGACCTCGGCTGCACGGAGGACCTCGCAGCCTGCCTCGCGATAGCCCGCGGCGGCGTCGGATACGAGCGGCAGCGCGAGGTGGCGCGTCTGACGGGCGGCCTTCAGGCGGTCGTCGCGCACCTCCGGGCCGAGCGCCTCGCCGGCCGCCCCCTGGATCCCTCCGTCACCGCCGGGGAGGATGCGCAGTGATCCCTGGACGGCGAGCGGAATATACTTGATACTTGACCCGTCGGGAAGGAGGCTGAGTGTGTCACCGCTTGCATCGTCCCGTCGCGTGAGGCGGCCGGTCGGCCGCCTGGCCGCCCTCCTGTCCCTCCTCCTGGGCTGCTTGGTCTTCTCCGGATTCGCCTCCCTCTCGCCGGCACGGGGTGACGGCGGCGCCTCGTCGTCTCCGTCCCGCAAGGGCAAAGCGGCAGCGAAGCCCCGGGTGGTCCTCGTCCTGACCGGCGGGCTGCGCTGGGATCAGCTGGATCAGACGATCGCACCCAATCTAGCCCGGCTCGGCGCGTCGGGGACGATGGCGAACCTCGTGCCGGTCTCCACCACCAGACCCGCCTGCCCGGTGGACACGTGGCTCGCGATGTCCGCGGGCCGGCAGATCTCCAGCGGGGGCGTCGCGTCCACCCCGACGTGTACGCAGCCGCTCGTCGCGGCCGGGGCTCCTCTGCCCGAATGGGGCCGCTACCGCGCCGCCCTCGCGCAGACCAGCAAGCGCTCCCATCTCGGGCAGTTCGCCGAGCTCGCGTCCAAGGCGGGCATCTCCACCCATGGGATCGGCAACGGCGCGGCCTACGCCCTGGCCGGCCCGTCGGGCGTCGCGCCGGCCAACTACACGGCGGCGCCGGGCGCGGACGAGGAGCTGTCGAACCTCGTCTCGGCGAGCGCCTCGTCCCACGACCTCACCGTCGTGGACGCCGACACCGAGAGCTACGCCTCCGACGAGGAGCGCAAGCTCGCCCGTTCCCTCTACCAGCAGGAGCGTCTCAAGGAAGAGCGGAAGGCGAAGTCGCCGGGGGCCTGGCGCTCCGACGGCGCGTCCGATCCCGCGCCCACGTCCGGCGCCAGTGTGAGCCCGACGGTCCCCAACGGCACGATTCCCCCCGACACCGTCGACGGGTCGGACTCCCAGCCCGGCCGGCGGATCTTCTCGATCATCAACATGAGGCGGGTTGAGCGGATCCTCGAGAAGATCCCCTCGGGAACGCGGGTGATGCTCGTCTCCGCGGCCGACATCGACACGTACACCTACATGCAGATGTACGTGGCGGCCGACGTCGGGAAGGCACCCGGCGCCCCGATCCCCATGGGCCTGGCCTCCAGCGACTCCGTCCGCCAGAAGGGCATCGTGCAGGCGACGGACGTCGTCCCGACGGTCCTCAGCTGGTTCGGCGCCGACCGGGGCGCCGTGACGGGGTCGGTCATCGGTTCGCGTCCGAACACGTCCGCGTGCTCGTCCTCGCAGGCCTGCTATACCGAGCGGGTCGACGCCCTGGCCGATCAGGCGCGCCACTCGGGCAAGATGCGCACCCTGCGCGGTCCTTTCATCCGCCAGCTCACGACGGCGTCGATCGTCTTCTTCCTCGTCTCGCTGGCCCTGACGGCCATGCCGCTGTATCGCAGAGTGCTGCGGCACCGCTCGCTCAGCCTCCTCTGGTCGTGGCTGGGGTTGACGATCGCCGCCGTCCCGCTCGCCAGCCTCGTGGTCAACGTCTTCCCCTGGTGGATGGCGTCGAACGCCCGGTTGGCGCTCTTCGCAGGGTGCTGGGCGACGGCCGGAGCCCTGGCGGCCCTGGCTCTGGCGACCGGCAGGTTCTGGGCGGCGGGGCCGCTTCTGTCGCTCGCCGTGCCGACGACCGCGTTCATCGCCCTGGACGCGGCCACAGGGTCGCACATCATGGCCGACTCCGTGGTGGGTTTCAACCTCCTCACCGCCGCTCGCTTCTACGGCGTGGGCAACGAGGCCTACGCCCTCTTGGCCGCCGGGACCCTGCTGGGTCTGGCCTTCCTGGGCGAACGCATCCGGCTCGGCCGTCCGGCCGAGCCGGCGCGCGAGGCCGTCTCAACGCGCGAACCGGCCCTCGCCCACAGCGGCGTCGCGGTCCGCCGCAACCTCTCGGCCGGCAGCGGCGGGCCGACTGACCGGATGGTGCCCCACGGCAGTGCACCGTCCGGCGCGGAAGAGGCGACCACTACCGACGGCACGGCTGGAGGCGGACCGCCGGCCGGGGGAGCCCCCGGTGCCGGCAGGCCTTCCCGCACCGGCGTCGCGCTCGTGACGATCGCTCTGATCGGACTGGCCGTGGCCGGCGTCGACGCCCTCCCCTCCATGGGAGCCGACTTCGGCGGGGTCCTCTCCTTCCTCCCCGCTCTCTTCCTCCTCATGATCCTCGTGGCCCGCATACGCCTGTCGGTGAGCAGGATTCTCACGATCGGCGGGATCACAGTGGCGGCGGCTGCCGCAATCGCCGTCCTGGACTGGATGCGTCCGGCCGAGAGCCGCACCCATCTGGGCAAGTTCGTCCAGTCGATATCCGACGGCGAGCTCGCCGAGGTTCTGGGCAGGAAACTCGGAACGAACGTCCGGCTCCTCTTCAACTCGACGCACCGGTGGGTGGTGCTCGCCGGGCTCGTTCTCTTCGTCTGCGCTCTGGTCGATCTCATCCGCGCGAGGCCCGAGGAGCGCGTGGGGCCTGGGGAGACGGCGATGCCTGGGGGCGGCGCGAAACCCGCAGCCGGTGCGAGCCGTGAAGCCGGCCTCTTGGAAGGCGACCGCTCTCGGAAAGACGGTCGGTCCGAGGGCGGCGGGAGCGCGCCCGGGGGCGTGCGCGGCCTGGCGGCGTTGTCCAGATGCCGCGCCTTCATGCGCCGCACGTGGGGTTTCACCGCCACCGTCGACGAGGGGGTGCGCGTCCCTCTGCGCATGGGGCTCCTCTCGGCCGGCCTCTGCCTCCTCCTCGCCTTCGCGCTCAACGACTCGGGCATCGTCCTGCCCGGCATGGCCGTGATCCTCGTGATGCCCGGCCTGGTCGCCCTCTGGCTGCGCCAGGCCCTGAAAGCACGGGAAGAGGCCGATTCCCGCCCTCTGCGATCCGACTCCGATCGCCAAGCCCTCGACGTGAGGAAAGAGGCGGAAGAGTAGCGAAAGCGCGGGAGAACGCGATCCCCTGGCGATGCCCTTTCCGATTCTTCCCGGCCTCGTCTCCCCCGTCATCTCTTCCCCGGCTTTTCCTTCTCGCAAGGTCTCGCTTTCGCCTCGCCACCGTCGGTCTGCGTGCACTAGGATGGAGCGCGCAGCTTCAAGCGGCGATGGAAGGTTGACAGAGCGGCCGAATGTGACGGTCTTGAAAACCGTTGTGCGGCGATCCCGCACCAAGGGTTCGAATCCCTTACCTTCCGCACAACTAACAGTAAATATTCGTCATCTCATGGCCTTAGATAACCGTATGCGCTTTACTAGCCTGGCACGCGCTTCGTATGCATGCGAGATCACATAGGGGAACGCTGCGGCTCACAGGTTCGAGGCCGCTTTTCGTCCTGTGACCGTCAGGTCCGCTCGTTTTCGCCAGGATCGGGCTAACGGATTTCCCTGATTGGGCTAGCGGACGGCTCGTGCGGGCCATAGCGAAGTTTCCCAGTGTGTCGGTGAGTGGAACCGGGCTCCGATTGCCGCGATCGCGCGAGCGCCCCAGCCTTAGGCACCAGACTTTGGCCGGTAGACTGGAGGCAATGGGAGGCCTACGGATAGCGAGGATGAGGTGAATCATGGTCGGCACAGCACGGCACGTCGCCGCGATGGTGCGCAGCCACGCATCCGGTGACGACGCGGGCTTCTACTCGGTCGCGCTCCAAGTCGCCGCCCGCGAGGCCAAGGCCGGGCACCACGCTCTCGCGAACGACATCAAGAAGGCCGTCGACGCGTCGCGCGAGCGCGCGCCGCTCGGCAGTGTCACGGTGCTGGCGCAACCGTGCGGTGAACTGGCCGAACTCGTGGAAGCCACGCATCCCGATGTACGTCTGCGTCAGCTGGTTGGGTCCGCCGATCTGATGGCCCAGATAACGCAGGTGTTGGCGGAGCAGCGGCAACGCAAGAACCTGCTGGACCACGGGTTCGCCCCTGCGCACCGGCTTCTGTTGGAGGGGCCTCCGGGAACCGGAAAGACGATGACGGCGGCGGTACTCGCCACGGAACTCGAAGTGCCCATGTTCACCGTTCGACTGGATAGCCTGCTGAGCAAGTTCATGGGCGAGATGGCCGGCAAACTTCGGCTTGTTTTCGACTCCGTGGCACAGCGGCGGGCGGTGTACCTCTTCGACGAGTTCGATGCGCTCGGAGGCGATCGCAGCGGCAACGATGTCGGCGAGGCCCGCCGGATCCTGAACTCCTTCCTCGTCTTCCTCGAAGAGGCCGGCACCGAATCGCTCGTGCTCGCAGGGACGAATCACCGCGCTATCTTGGACAAGGCACTGTTCCGTCGCTTCGACATGGTTCTCACCTACGCGCTCCCCGATGCGCGTCAAGCAGCGGCTGTGATGAAGGCGCGCCTTGGGACCCTCGCCGCCGGAGTCAGCATGGCGAAGCTGGGAGAGCACACGGCGGATTTGAGCCATGCAGAGCTGGTCAAAGCGGCCGAGACCGCAGCCAAGACGGTTCTGATGAGGGGCGAGGCGCAGGTCCGTCGAGAAGACCTCGTCGCCGCGTTGATTGCGCGAAGGGCGGCGAGCCTTAGCTGAGATCCCACACGGCTTCGACCATCTCTTTACGCCGATCAGAGTCCCCGAGAGGTGTTTTTCGCAAGTATTTCGTATCCACATCATCGGCTTCGCGACGCAGCTCCTCGTTTCCATCTGCAGGACAACGTCACATCGGATTTCGGAGGATGCTCACGATCGTTTGATCTGTAAAATCATACATGAAACCTTGAAGCACGAAAGAAAAGAACGCGAAGAATGATTATGAAAAGCATACATACAAAAATTCATTCAATGAAACATACAAATGAAAGTTCAAAATAAATAAAATGAATATGTAATAAACGTATACGCAAAAGTATTCAAAACTCAAATTGCAGAAGGAACTCGGAAAAATGAAGAAAATGAAAATTGGCAGAGAGGTAGTTGCCGCCTGCGCTGCGGCCGTCGCGGCAAGCGCGCTCGTCAGCGCCCGTCAGTTGAAACGGGCCCTGTGTGAGGCTGGCGTGCGTTTGGCGGCATACGGCGCCGAAACGGCGATGTTGAGCTACGGCAGAATGACGTATGTGGATCGCCGGCCGAGCGACGAGGCGTCGGATGGCAAAGGGCTGAGTGACGAGAGACCGAGGAACAAGAGGCCGGGTGACGGAGGATCAGAGGAAGTCGTCCTCTCCGCCCACGGCCTCTACGGAGGCTACGACCAGGCATACGAAAACGTCGGGACCCTGTCGTCGAGATACCGGATTCTTGCGCCCTCCCGCTTCGGCTACCTCGGCAGCTCCGTCAAGGGCGAAGGCACGCCGAGGCAGCAGGCGGAAGCTTACGTCGAACTGCTCGACCGCCTGAAAATCGATCGAGTCTTCGTTCTGGGGACTTCGGCGGGCGGGACTCCCGCGATCCGCTTCGCCCTGGATTTCCCAGAGCGAACCAAGGGCCTGATCCTATACTGCTCTGCGGCGCCGTGGAACGAGAAGCCGGCCAAGATTCCCCGCCTCATGGGGCCTCCGCCGATCGTGAACCGCGATCTGCCGATGTGGCTGGCCTTCCCCCTCTACAGAAGGGTTTACGGAATGGGGGCCGACGTCGTCCACAGCATGCTGCCGCTGTCGAAGCGGAAGGAAGGCGCCGATCTCGACGCTCGAATCACCAATCGCGACATGGCGGTGAGTTTCGAAGAGTACCCGATCGAGGAGATGCAAGTCCCGGTGCTGCTTCTCCATGCGAGGGACGATCGAGTCGCCCCCTTCGAAGCTCCCGCAGGCCAAGTCGAGGGGTCGCTTCACCGCTACCCGAATCTGGAGAAGAAGATCTTCGAGAAGGGAGGCCATTTCATGATCGGCCATGAGCGGGAAATCGATGCTAAAGTCGTAAATTTCATCGAAAAGCACAGATAATCATAAAAAGTTGAATAAAGAAAGAAAAACAAGAATTAACGTTCTATGGTGTGATTAAATGCAATAAAACCAGGGATTTCTCCACCCCGAGAATAGTGCCACAATGAAGCCGACGCCAGGCGATGGGACAGGCAGCGGCCGATTGGGGAAGCGATAATGAAGTTCGGCGTCAATCTGGATGAATGAGCGTCCTGTTGAAGAACAGCCGGATGCATTGACGCAATGATTCAACCTTCAACAGCCTCTATCGCACTCTAAAGAACACAGCGTGCTCGAAGTCATCATCGCGGTCGCAGCAGCCATTCTGCTAGGCAACATCCTGGCCCATAGGATGCGCGTCCCTCCCGCCGTTTTGCTCATATTCCTGGGCTTGATGCTGGCGCTCATCCCCGCGCACCAGCTGAACGAGGTGCGCGAGGTCGGCCTGCCGCCGCATGTGATTCTGGAGATCTTCCTTCCCGTCATGCTCTTCTGGGAAACCCGGAACACCTCGTGGCGCGAGGCACGCGCGCGCCTGCGGGGGATTCTCCTCACGGGAACGCTGCTCGTCGTCTTCACGGCATTCGCCATCGCCTGGGTGCTGCATGCCTTCTGCATGCCTTCGTCGGCGTCTCCAACTGGTCGGCTGCACTCATCATCGGCGCCGCGCTCGCGCCGACCGATGCGGTGGCCGTGGCGACGTTGAACGGCAAGCTCCCCAAATCCTCGATCACCACGCTCAAGGCCGAGGCGCTCATCAACGACGGCACGACCCTCGTTCTCTTCGCCTTGGCCTTGCACATGGCGGAAGGGGAATCGACGTCCATCGGGCGCGCTTCCGGCATGTTCTTCTTCTCTTTCTTGATCGGCACGCTGGTCGGCCTAGCGGTCGGATGGGCGGCCAACGGCTTGCGAGCCCACATCGGGAATCCGATGAACTTCAGCGTTTTCATGTTCACGGTTCCCTTCGTGGCCTTCTTGATTTCCGAGAGCATCGAGCCGTTCCAGGACATGAAAGGCTCGGGCGTGGTCGCCGTCGTCGTCGCTGCCTTCTATCTGACCTATCGAGGCCCGGACACCATCAAGCCCGTCAACCGTTTCTACGGCCTGCCGATATGGTCTTTCGTCTCCTACATCATGAACGGGGCTCTCTTCGTGCTCGTGGGCGTTCAGCTGCCCAGCGCCGTGGAGCGGATGGGCGAAACCATCGAGCGCTTCGATTCCTCGTGGGGGTACGGACTCGCGGTGGTCGCGGTCGCCTGGCTCGTCTCAGTGCTCGCCCGGTTCGTCTTCCTCCACGTGACGATCGGGATCATCCGCGCGTTGGACCGATCCGAAAAGCAGCGGAGGCTTCGCACGACGTTCCGGGGACGCGTGGTCAGCACCTTCGCGGGCCTGAGAGGCGGCGTCTCGCTGGCCGTTGCGCTTTCCGTCCCGGCAGGCGCAGTCGCGCGGAATTTCGTCATCTTCGTCGTCGGCGGGGTTGTGATCCTGTCGATGGTCGTGCAGGGCCTTCTCCTTCCCGCGGTGATCCGTTGGGCGAAGATTCCCTCCGACGCTTCGGAAGAAGAAGAGATTCACTTCGCGATGAACACCATCTCCAGCGAAGGGTATGACGCCCTCGACGACATCGCCGCCCAGGTCGGAGCGAGCCAGGTAAAACCCAATAGGAGCAATAGTGAAAGAAGCTATTCGCAATGTATTCTTGATAAATCCGGTTTTGGCTTTGTTGGCGGTGCCGCACGTGGCGCTCTCAATAGACTGATCCAAAAGAAAATGTGGAAACAGGCGGCCATAAAAATAATTTCAATTGTGGGACGAAGCGCTCTCAAAGACGGAGTAGTCGGACTTGTTGCTGCACTTATTGCAGCAGCTGGATGGTGTGCTTTGCCCTGGGTATATTAATAAAATATAAACACATGAAAGGATATTATGAAAAGAATCAATAAAAAACAAGCATTACAATCATTTATAATAGAAATTATTGTAGTGTTAATAATATTAATTATTCGTTCCATATGGTTCGACAAAAATTTCCTCAATGACTCCATAGATCTTGGAGTTCCGCTCCTGGTTGCGGCACTCGTCGGCGCATATGTCTCAGGGCGCGAAAATTGGACGATCAATGATTGACGTCAAGAAATCGTCTATGAAGTCGTGCGGGCGAAATCTTTCGCCCGCACGACTTCAACCACGCGATCGGCACCCCCGCCGAAAACGGTCGACCCCACTCGCGCGCATGCCCCGTCCTTGGGCGGTTTCACGCCGAAAATCGCCCAAGGGCCCCGAACAGACTTCTTCCATACGGAGAAAAGCACTGGTGCGGAAGCGTGAGTGTGCATCTGGACCTCGGGTCGGTCCGAAGCCTGGAGCACGAGGCGCATCCGCGCCGTCGGCGCGCGCAGGCCCGCCGGTCCACGTGGCGGATCCAGGCGCATAGCGGGAAAACGTGGGGACACAACGTGGAAGCGGTGGTTGGCGCCGATCAAGCGAACACGCTATCCTGGTGCCCACTGGAGACGTCGCATAGTCTGGTCGAGTGCGCCTTCCTGCTAAGAAGGTAGGGGCCGAAAGGTCCCTCGCGGGTTCAAATCCCGCCGTCTCCGCCGAATGCCCCACCAGCCCGGCGCTGGTGGGATTCCCGTATCCGGCCGGGGCCGCCACGGGCTCCTCCAGCCATTTCCGCTTCCGCACGCGCTCCGTCGCTCACCCCGTTTCCCCGCCCGGCGGAAGGCGCTTACCCGCAGACGTTGCGAAGCGAATATCGCCGCCCCGCTCCCCCACCGGCCGGCGAAGCGCGCCCGCGCCTTGAACCGGTGTCGGCGAACGAGCCGGGCGGCCGCGGGAACAGGCAGCGCTGCCGGCGAACGGGCCGTTGCAAGCCGCTAGGATGTCCACATGAGCGTACGGATAGGCATTGACGTAGGCGGAACCAAGATTGCGGCGGGGGCCGTCGGCGACGACGGCGAGGTCCTCGCCTTCCTCCGCAAGCCCACTCCGGCGTCGGACCCGTCCGCCGTGGCGGGCGTCATCGCCGAATGCGTCCGGGAACTGGCTCGGTCCTACGACGTCCGAGGGGTCGGCATAGGGGCGGCGGGCTTCGTGGACGGCACCCGCACCACGATCGTCTTCGCCCCGAACCTCGCCTGGCGCAACGAGCCCCTCGCCTTGCGGGTGGCCGACGCCACCGGCCTGCCCGTCGTCGTCGAGAACGACGCCAATGCGGCCGCCTGGGGCGAGTTCCGCTTCGGGGTCGCGGCGGGCTATTCGTCGGTCGTCGTCGTCACGGTGGGGACCGGGATCGGAGGCGGAATCATCGTGGACGGGCGTCTTCTGCGCGGCTCAGGCGGTTTCGCGGGAGAGATCGGCCACATCAACGTCGTCCCCGGCGGCCTGCGCTGCGGATGCGGGCTGGCGGGCTGCTGGGAAGCGTATTCCTCGGGCACCGCGCTGGTGCGCTTCGCCCGTGCACTGGCGGGCGAAAGGCCTCGGGCGGCCGCCCGGATGCTGGAGCTCGCCGGGGGCGGCGACATCGCGGGGCTCCACGTCACTCAGGCCGCTCGCGAAGGAGACCCGGCGGCCCTAGAGTGCTTCGCTCACATCAGCCACTGGCTGGGGGTCGGGCTGGCCGACCTGTCGGCCGTCCTCGACCCGGAGGCCTACGTTCTGGCCGGCGGGGTCAGCGAGGCCGGGGAACTCCTGGCCGCTCCGACTCGTACGTCACTCGAAGAGTCCCTGACGGCTAGGACCTTCCGCCCGATGCCGCCTGTGATGGTTGCCACTCTAGGAAGCAACGCAGGAATCGCCGGCGCGGCGGACTTGGCCGGAACGGATTAATTTACTAAGGAGATTCCGCCGTTTTCTCCGGTTCGCGAACCGCATCCATACCGTGGTCCACCGGGTCCAGGGTCTTTGCTCCCCTGTGGATAACTTCTTTGTTGTAGCAAAAATGGACCTATACTCGAGCCCGGCGCCTGCGCAACCGCAATTGAATACTCGGTATTCCGTGGTTTGGTGCCACCTGCGATTACACGCAATCGCAGGCCTGCTCAGGAAAGGACAACAAGATTGTTTAAGCGATTGAAAAGGCTCACCGCAATCGCGGGAGTTGGTGCGCTGGCCTTTGCCGTCGCACCAACTGCAGCACAGGCGGCCGCCCCGGGCTGGACTCACACAGTCGGAGTCAAAACCGGTGATACGGCCCACCACGGGGTGATCCACGGACCGGACGGCGCGAACTACCTGTGCGCCGCCGACGGCGCCGCCTACTCCGCCTCGGCGGAGGGTGTCACCCAAGCCTCCATGCAGCCCGCGAAGGCCGTGGACACCGTGGACGCCACGCCGTTCATCGGTCCCGGCCAGCAGAAGCGCACGGTCAAGGTGACCGAGGCCTCCAAGGTGGCCCAGTTCGCCTGGATCGCCTCCACCGCCAACACCACGGACAACGTGAAGGCTGCCGCGTACCAGATCGCTCTCATCCGCACCGCGGGAGTGTTCGAGGGGAGCGTCTACCAGTCTCAGGAACAGGGCAAGTTCCCCTGGGCCAACGGCCAGAACCTCAACGCGCCGCTCGCCGAGTCGAAGGCCATCGTCGAGCAGGCCCAGAAGTACGCCGGCCCCTACTCGGTCAAGCCCACGCTGAAGCTGAACGCCGAGGCCAACGCGGGAACCGTCGAGAACATCGGCGTGACCTCCGCCGCGGGCAACTGGATGAAGGGTTACTCCTACACCCTCGAGATCTCCGGCCCCGCCACCTTCGACAACGGCAAGACCACCATGACCGGCACGACCGGGGAGTCCGCCACCACCGCCAAGATCAAGGCCAACGGGGTCGGCAAGGTCTCGGTGAAGATGGTCGTCAAGGATCTTCCGACGTCCAAGCCGTACGTCTCCAGCGGCACCGTCACCGGGAGCATGGGCACCCAGCGCGCTCAGAATCTCGTCGTCCTAGGCAAGAAGGAGCAGGCCGAAGGCGTCACCGAGGCCCAGCAGGTAGCCGCCACCTTCGCCCCGGAGATCGCCACCCAGACCAAGACGGTGGAAGTCGCCAAGGGCGCAAGCCTCGTCGACACCGTGACCGCCTCGGCTCCCAAGGGCGGCACGTGGCTGAACATCCCCGGGACGTCGACTCCGGTTCCCGTCAAGGTGACGGTCGACGTCTACGGTCCTTTCCCCACTCCCTCCGCTCCGACGAACAACGGCGCCGCTTTCGCCGCGAAGAAGGTCGGCACCTACGATCTGACCTTCAACGGTCCGGGCACCCAGGAGACCCCTGGCACAGTCAAGGCCGCCGGTGAGGGCTACTACTTCTTCCACGCCCATGTGGACAAGGCCGCTCAAGGCCAGTACCAGAACCTCGTCAAGGACTACTCGTCCCCGTTCTTCGAGACCTCTGAGACCAGCGTGACGAAGTGGACCCCCTCGATCAAGACGAAGGCCACCCAGGTCGACCTCGGCAACGGCAAGGCCGGCGTCCAGGATCTCGTCACCGTCTCCGGCTTCCCGCAGGACCACGGCACCTTCAAGGGCTCGGGCAAGTGGAAGGCCGACACGGCCACGATCACCCACAAGCTCTACTTCCTCCCCGCGGGGACCCCTTTGAAGCCGGGCGTGACGAAGAACCTCAAGCCCATCGCCACCACTGAGACCCCGGCCAAGAACGGCACTTACACCGTTCAGGGCAAGGACTTCCCGATCAACTGGAACCTCGGGGTCGGCACGTACGTGATCGTCTCGACCTACCAGGGCGATTCGCGCACGTCGGCGATCACCACCTCGGAGCTGGATAAGAACGAGCATGTCACTCCGGTCTTCGGCAAGGTGACCACGAAGGCGTTCGCCGAGAGCGCGGCTGCCAAGCTCAAGCCCGGCGACAAGATCGGCGACACCGTGGTGGTCCAGGGCAGTCTGCCGGAAGGCTCCTACTCCCAAGTCAACCTTTACAAGTGGGACAAGGGCACCGCGCCTAAGTGCGAGTCGCCCGTGTGGACCTCCCAGCGCGTCGCCCACTCCAACCAACCGGGCGAGTACAAGACCGACCTGTACACGACCGGATCCGAGGAGAAGGTCTCCTACGGCTTCGTCGAGTCGACCTTCGACAAGAACGGCAACCTGATCTCCCGCGGCAAGTGCGGGGCCTCCTCGGAGACTCTGACCACCGGCACGGTGCCGAAGCCGGGCCCGTCGGCCTCGCCCAGCGGCCCCGGGAAGGCAGCCCCCAAGAAGCCGCCGCTTGCTAACACCGGTGCCAACGTGACCATGCTCGCGGGCATCGCCGTCGGCTTCGTGGTTCTCGGAGCTGCGGGCATCGCGGCCTACAACTACCGTCGCAAGAAGTCCTGAACTTCCCGATAGGTGAATGAGAGTGGGGCGGCAGATCGACTGCCGCCCCACTCCTCTCTTCGGCGAAGACCACGTTTCCCGATCGACGGCCCGATGTCCCGGGCGCGATCCGGTGCCCGGCGGGCTTTTTCGGCAAGGCGCTCCCAACCGGCCCCGCCCTCGCGGACGGCCCGCGCCGGGGAAACCGCCCCATCCGGCCGTCCACGATGGGGAGATTACAGCCCACATCCGGACGGAAAACTGACTATTGTGAGAGTATGCATCTGAGTGACATGCAGATTCCGGAGCCACTAACGCGGATGGCCGATGGAACGATCAAGCAACGCAATCCCTTCACCGGAACGGAAGCCTGGACGGTTCCGGGCCGTGCGGACCGTCCGCTTCCCACGGCCATTCCCGAGCCTCGGCCGGTCACCGACGCCGGCCGAGTATGCCCGTTCTGCCCCGAACGCGTTCTGGAAACCCCTCCTGAGAAGGCCCGCATACTCGACGGCGGAGAGATCCGGCAGCGCCTGCCGCTTGACGATCTCGCCGACTCCTGGGCTTTCCGCCGCGTCGCCAACCTCTTCGAAATCGTCTCCTACGACTTCTGGGAGAAGAACTACGGCTATCAAATACCGCGTTCCGTCCACGAATGGATGGAACGCTATATGGCCGATCCCGCCGGGCGCGCACACGTCCAGTCGGTTCTTCGCATGAAGAAACTCGATGATTCCGATATCGCCGCCCATGCTCCGGCGCTGTTCGGCGGCGGTCACGATCTCATCCTCTCCCACCGCCACTACCTCGACGGCGCAACGGACACCTCCGAGCTCGCCGGCGCAGGCACGCTCACGCCCGACGAACACGCCGACTACTGGCGGCTGACGATCGACGCGATGCACGATCTGTACAGGCAGAACCGGTATGTCGCCTACGTGCAGGTCTTCCAGAACTGGCTCAAACCCTCAGGCGCCTCCTTCGATCATCTTCACAAGCAGCTCGTCTCGATCGACCAGCGTTCGGTCAACGCCCGCACCGAGATACCGAAGGCTCGCGCCAACCCGAATCTCTACAACGAATACGGGGTGGACTACGCCTCCAAGCGCAACCTCGTCATCGCCGAGAATCGCAACGCCGTCGCCATCGCGGGATTCGGCCACCGGTACCCGACGCTGGAGGTGTGGAGCCGCAGCGCCGCCCTTCAGCCGTTCGAACACACGCCCGACGAAGCCCGGGACGTCTCGGACCTCGTACACGCCATGCACGCGGCCACGGGCACCGGTATACCGTCGAACGAGGAGTGGTACTGCGCGCCGCGGGACACGGACGTCCCCATGCCGTGGCGGGTGCTCGTCAAATGGAGGGTCTCCACTCTGGCCGGATTCGAGGGGGGCACGAAGATCTACGTCAACACGATCGACCCGTGGACGCTCCGCGACCGCGTGGTCCCTCAACTGCTCGACCTTCGCGCCCAGGGGGCGATCGCGCAGGACATCAACATCGCAACCGAATGCTCCTGCCGCGTCAACTCGCTCAAATACAACCCGGCGCTCCACTGAGTTCCGAGTCCGCAGCCGCCGGGCCGGGTCCGCTCACGCCCCGTGGGCCCCCCAGAGGAAGGGCACGACCCGGCGGTCCCACTCGACCATGAGATTGCGAAGCTTGATCGATTCCTCGTGACGGTATCGGCCGCCGGGTTCCACGTAGACGTCTCCGCCGAGGATCGTCAGCTCCATCCCTCGCATGTTGTCGTGGATGAACGCCTGCATGACGGGGCTCAACAGGGCGTGGGCGAAGGCCTCGTCGTCGGCGCGGATATCCCACTCCTTGTTGAACTCCTCCCACTCCGTGTTGATGTCATCGTGCGCTAAAGCCAACCGCCCTTCCGGCTCGATGGAGAAATACGGCAGGGGAGTCCGCAAGGGGTATCGCACGAAGGTCCGCTTCCTCACCCTCTCGGGCGCGTCGTCTCTCCTGGAACCCTCGTTTCTCTCGATCCATCTGATCCAGCCGTACAGGCAGCTGCCGTAAGGAGCCGGAACGGCGATGACGTCGCGCGCAACGTGATCTTGGCCGGGGAGGGAGAGGAGTCTGCTCAGCTCTCTGCCGAATTCCCTATCGTATTCGACGAAACCCAGCCCCCGCGACGACGCCCACTCCTCGATGTCCACGCTTTTCGAAAAATAGTTCCAAAGCCAGTGGACGACGGGCACGACGGCAACGAGCAAGAAAAACAAACCGATGGGATCGAATTCCGCCGTTTCCACTTTCGGCATCTGTTCCATAAGTTCCACATTTCCTCCTCGCATGACGCATGGACTCATATATGTCGTCATCGACAAGCCTGCCACGGTCAGGCGGGGCCGCTACAGATCCCGGCATGGGGCGGATTGACTATGCAGAGGTCTCCGCGGCGTCAGCCGCGGAGCCGTGTCAGGCCCGCATGCGGCCGGTCCGATCGAGCGCAGGCCGGTCTATGCCGCCGACGGCGGGCGGCTGGAGGACCACGTGCCGCTCGGTCACGGCGAATCCCACCGATTCGTAGATCGCGATCGCAGCCTTGTTCGGCGCGATCACCGTGACGTTCATGTACTTCACGCCTTCCCTCTTCAACCCTTCCGCCGTCGCTAGAAGCGCCGCACGGGAGTGGCCGTGTCCCCTGTATCCCGAATACACGTAGAGGTTCCAGATCCGGGCATGCTTGCCGTCGATCTCGGCCCAGATGCCGCCGATGGTCGTCGAATCGACGCATATCGACAGAAGGGCGTGTCCGGGCGTGGCCACGCCGTCGGTCAGGCGTGATTTGGCGCGCGCCATGACATTCCACGAGTCCCGGCAGCAGCAGGGCCCGGAGGCCGCGGCTAGGTGCCTGTCGGAGGATTCCGCGGTCGCGGCGAGGAACACGTCGAGTTCGACGGCGCTCATGGGTCGGACATGAATGTCGTCGTAATTGCGGGGAAGCCGGAGATCGGAGATGGCGATCTTCATCGACTGCGAGATGTCCCGGTGGGGAAGCCCGGCCAGGCTCCCTTCGCCGGGATAGGCCGTCATCGCCACAGGCTGGCCCTGTGAGACGGCGAAGACGAGGTCGGCCCAGGCGGAGCGGTCCCTCGTCACGCGGACGTCTTCGATCTCGGGTTCCCTCCCGGTGCGGATCCACAGCCAGTCGCCGGAGTCCGGGCACGTGAACACCCTCGAGTCGGCGGGAACGCCGACCCGGAACCTCGCCGTCGTGGAAGCAACGAAAGCGCGAGCCCTTGTGGGCGACAGCGCGCCCGAGCGCAGTCTCACGGAGACCATGTGCTCCACTGCGCATGGCACCCAGGCGTTCACGTCTGAGGCCGAGATCTCGACAATCGGCATGCTCACACTCTATGGGACGTTGGGCGTTTCCACTAGGCGGCATCCTCGCGTCCGCCGGGCGGCGTAGCCGCACAGCGCGACGGCGGATCCGGCGACGTCACGGCGTCCCGTCCGCGGCTGGCATCCTCAGGGCGCCGTCGGGCCGTCCGCGGCATCGTCAAGGCGTCCGGGGCGCCGTCAAGCGCCCGTCCTCCACGACGGCGACCCCGTCGGCAACGACGTCCGCCTCGGCCCGATCGTGGGTGACGTAGACGGCGCCGGTCCCCGTCTCGGTGAGGATGCGGCGGAGTTCGCGGGAGAGGCCGGCACGCAAGTCCGGGTCCAGGGCGGACAGCGGTTCGTCGAGGAGCATGAGGGACGGTCTGCGGGCGAGGGCGCGGGCGAGGGCGACACGCTGGGCCTGCCCTCCCGAAAGCGTGGCCACGTCCCTGCGTTCGAAGCCTTCGAGCCCGACGAGGGCGAGGAGCTCGGCCACCCGTCTCCTCCTGTCGCGGCGCCTGGCCGAAAGCCGCAGCCGGATGCCGCGCCCCCGCTCCCCGAAGCGGTCGGATCCGCCGGGTTCCCCCGCTTCGCCGAAACCGCCGGATTCAGCGGCGGGCTCGGGATCGCCGGCCGTTCCGAGGGCCGTGCTGGGAGAGCCGGGTCCGGTGGCGCTCCCGGCTCTTCCGGAGCGGCCCTCCAAGCCGTACGCGACATTGCGCGCGACGTCGCGATGCGGGAAGAGCAGGCCGCTTTGGAAGACCATGCCGCAGTCGCGCTTGTGGGCCGGCAGGCCGGTGACGTCCGCCCCTCGGATCCTGACCGCGCCCGTCGTCGCCTCCAGGCCCGCGATGCCGCGCAGGAGGCTGGACTTCCCGGAGCCGGATGCGCCCACGAGTGCGACGATGCGGCCCTCGTCGAGCGTGAGGCTGGCGGCGTGGATGGCGACGAATCCGTCCGGGTAGGTCACGCTCAGGTTCTCGACGTCAAGCAGGGACATGGTTCCTCTCTCTCGTGTGTTCGCTCAGGGTCATGACGAGGGCCGTGGCGAGGCCGAGGATGACGCTTGCGGCCATCGCCATCCCGTAGTTGCCGCCTCCCGGGCGTGCCAGGAGGCGCGAGACGAGCACGGGGAGGGTGCCGTTGTCGTCCGAGGCGAGGAAGCTCGAGGCCCCGAATTCGCCGAGGGACATGGCGAAGGCGAAGCCGACGGCCAAGCCCAGGCCGCGGAACATGATGGGCGCGTCGACCGTCGCCAGAGTCCGCGCCGGGGAGGCTCCGAGCATGGCGGCGGCGTCGCGCAGACGCGGATCGATGGCCCGCATGATCGGCAGGAGCGCGCGCAGAACCATCGGCATGGCGATGATCGCCTGCGCGATGGGGATGAGCTCGTCCCCCATGTACAGCGGCGGCCCCTGGAGGCTGATGATGAAGCCGAAGCCGACGGTCACGGCCGAGACCCCCAGCGGCGCCATGGCGAAGCTTTCGATCGCGCGCAGGGCGGCCGACTCCGGACTGCGGCCTCTCGGGACGCGGCGGCGCTTCGCCCCCGTCCCTTCCGGGGGCCGCCGGGCGCGGGCGGGGCCGGTCGGCCGCGACAGCGCGAAGGCGAGGGGGACGCCGATCGCGAGCGCGATGGCGGTGGCGATGGCCGCGGCCCTCAGAGAGTGCTCCAGGGCTTCGACGACGGTGATCCCTCCGGCGGCCCCCTTGCCCGGCGTGGCCAGAAGGCGGTAGTTCGCCAGCGTCCATTGGCCGTCCTGCCGGAAGGAGCGCACGGCCAGGGAGGCCATGGGGGCGACGATCAACCCGAATACGACCGCGAAGGTGAGGGCGGCGGACGGCAGGTCGGAGATCCTCAGGCGGTGCTCGGCGCTCGGCCGCATGGCCACGGCGGTGGCCCGGGAAGCGCGGGAGGAGATCGTCAGGGTCAGGGCGACGAGGGCGAATTGGACGAGCGAGAATGCGGCGGCGGCGTTGAGGTTGAGCTGGAACGTCTGGACGGCTATCTCGCTTTCGAGCGTCGACGTGCCGCCGAGGGTCACCACGATGCCGTAGGCCGTCGAGCAGAAGAGGAAGACGACGCAGGCGCTGGAGGCCACCGCCCCCCGCAGCGCGGGAAGCGTCACCGTGCGGAAGACCCGGACGGGCCCTGCGCCGAGCATGCGGGCGGCGTCGGCCGTCCGGGGGTCCAGGCCGGCCCACATGGTCCCGACCGTCCGGACGACCACGGAGAAGTTGAAGAAGACCATGGCCGCGACGATCGCCGTCGTGGTCTGGTCGAGGCCGAGGAAGGAGTAGGCGCCGTCGCGTCCCAGAAGCGACCGGAAGGCCACGCCGACCACGACGGTCGGAAGCACGAAGGGGATCGTGGCGATGGCCCGCAGGGCTCGGCGCCCCGGGAAGCGGCACGCGTACAGGACGTATGCCCCCGGGACGCCGAGGAGAACCGAGCCGATCGTTCCGGCCGCCGCCAGCTGCACGGTCGTGCCCAGGAGCCGCCGCGTCCGCTCGGCCCCGAGCAGGCCGAGCGCCTCGGGGCCGAGCCCTCGCGCGAGCATGGCCGCCACGGGCCAGGCGAAGAAGACGACCAGCGCGGCCAAGGGCAACCCGATCGCCAGGGCGAAGGCCAGGCGTCGGGTGCGGGTGTGCGACCGGCTCAAGACGCGGCTACTTGGCGGACTCGTAGATCGACGTCCAAGATTTGAGCCATTCCTCCCGGTTCTTCGTCACGTCGGCCGCGTCGGGCAGGATGGGCTCGTCGGCGAGTCTCGCGTAGGCCTTCCACTTCTCGGGGAGGGCGACGGCCGTGTTGATGGGGAACATGTACATCGATCCGGGGATGGCGGCCTGGACGGAGTCGGACAGCATGTAGTCGACGAACGCCCTGGCGCCCTTCTGATTTCCGCCGCCCTTGACGACGCCTGCGTACTCGACCTGGCGGACGCAGGTCGAGTCGACGGAGCCGGTCGCCCCCTTCGTCTCGGCGGGCGAACTCCCGTAAGAGAGCACGAGGGGGTACTGCCCCTTGCCCTCTCCGGCGGAGAAATCCGAGTTGTAGGCCTCCGACCAGCTCTTGGCCACTTTGGTGCCGCCCGCCAGGAGGGCTTTCCAGTAGGCGTCGGCGCCCTTCCGGCCTTTCGCCTTCTCGACGCCCGCTAAGAAGGCGAGGCCGGGCGAGGAGGTCGTCGGGTTGGAGACTACCAGGAGCTTTGCGTATTCGGGCTTAGCGAGGTCGTCGAGGCTGGTGGGCTCGGGGATCGACTTCTTCTTGAACCAGGCGTGGTCGGTGTTGACGCAGACGTCGCCCTGGTCGATCGGGTTGAGGCCGCCGATGACGTACCGCTTGCCCGACTCGGGGAGTTTGGACGACGTGTACGAATCGATGACGCCTTCTTTGTCGGCCAGGCCGGCGGAGTAGGTGTCGATCCCGTAGACGGCGTCGTATTTCGGGTGTTTCTTCGTCAGCACAAGTTGGTTCGCCACGCCCGCTTCGCCCGACGAGATCGTCTTGAGCTTGTATCCGGTGGTCGTCTCGAATCTCCGTATGGCGTCCTTGGGCAGGTTGAACGCGTCGTGGGTGAGGACGGTGACCGTCTTCTTCGCCGACGAGTCCTGCGCGTGATTCCCCGAGCAGCCGATGAGGCCGAGGGATGCGACGCCCACGGCCGCGACGATGCGGCGGATGCCCCTGCCCGGAGCGGACGTCTGTGCGCCGGCGGCCGGACCGCCGGACCTGGGCGCGGACGAGGCCGCCCGCGGCTTCTTCGCGCCGTTGCGCGCTTCCGTGTCGTTCCACGCCGTTGTTCTGCGTGACATAGCGTGATTCCTCCTTTTCAGGAGGGCCCGCCCCGACGGGCGGGGAGAGTCCCGACTTCCTTCGCCGGTGCTAACCGGAGCAGGTTCGAGGGTCTGCTTTCGCACTCTCAGCGCCCGGATGGCGCTCCCCTGTCGCCGACCCATCCTAACGCAGCGGGCCGCTGTCCGCCGGCCGCACTCCGGCAGGCGAGGGCTCCGCATGCGGGCTTCTGTGAGGACGGCCACCGCCTAGATTCCGGTAGATTCCGGGGCGCGGAACTATCCGGCTGCGGGGGCTGGGCGGCGGGCCACCGATTCGAACCCGTACCATTTCGCCGCCCTGCGCACGACCAGTTCGCTGACCACCGCTCCGACCGCCGACGAGACGATTCCGAACACGAGCGCGTCGCGAAGCGGCTCTGAGAGGTCGTCGGCCTCAGGACGGGTTCTGCCGGCGATGCCCTTCCACACGACGTCGACGACCTTGTTGGCGATGATGCCCGAGACGATGCCAGCACCGGCGCTGACGATCTTCCAGCCAATGTCCACTGGGGCTCCCTTCTAACGGCTGCTTCCATTATGGCGTGCCCGTTCGATCCGCACCACACCGTGCGTCTGGGGCGCCGTCTCACTCGGCCCGCCCGTCGTGCGCGACGTCGATCCGATGGAAGTTCAGGTGGGAACGCGAAGCGGTGGGCCCGCGCTGGCCCTGGTAGCGCGAGCCCGTGGCCCCCGCCCCGTAAGGGCGCTCGGCCGGAGAGGACAGTTGGAAGAAGCACAGCTGCCCCACTTTCATGCCCGGATAGAGTTTGATCGGCAGCGTCGCCGTGTTGGACAGTTCGAGCGTCACATGCCCGGAGAATCCGGGGTCGATGAAGCCCGCCGTCGAATGCGTCAACAGGCCCAGGCGGCCCAGGCTGGACTTCCCCTCGAGCCGGGCCGCCACGTCGTCTGCCAGCGTCACCCGCTCATAGGTGGCCCCTAACACGAACTCTCCGGGATGGAGGACGAACTCGCCGTCGGCGGACACCTCGATGAGCCGGGTCAACTCGGGCTGGTCGGCGGCCGGGTCGACCACGGGGTACTTGTGGTTGTCGAAGAGCCGGAAGAAGCGGTCGAGGTGGATGTCCACGGAGGAGGGCTGGACCATCTCCGGGTCCCACGGCTTCAGGCGGACGCGGCCGGAGGCGACGTACGAGCGGATGTCTGAGTCGGACAGAAGCACGCCTCCAGCCTACCGAATGTCGGCTCTCCGATCGGCTTTTCGACGGTCGTCGCGGGGAAGCGGGCCGCACCGCGGCGCACCGCCCCCGCTTCGCTCCGGGAACCGGTCGGACCCCGCGGCGGCTCCGTCGGATGGCTTCGCCTGCGAACGGGCCCGGCGTGGAAGCGCTGCGGGGGGTCTGATATGATCGGGGCTGCGTCACGCGGGCGTAGTTCATCGGTAGAATGGAAGCTTCCCAAGCTTCAGAGGCGGGTTCGACTCCCGTCGCCCGCTCCGAGTCGGCCCAGGCGTTCAGTCGGCTCCAAGCTCGCCGCCGATGGGGCAACTCGGCGAGTCGGGAGCGAATCGGGTGAAAGGCGGCTGGATGTCAGCGAAGGACAATGACCCGGCGTCGGAGTTTCAGCGTTCCGGAGAGAGCCCCCGACGCGGCGGATCGGCTCCTCGCCGTAAGGGCACGGACAGGCGCCCTCCGGGGAGCAAGGCGTCGCGCTCGGCGGCGGCCGGAGAAACGGCCGCCGGCGGGCAGTCGGCCGATCGCTTCTCTCCTCGACTTCCCCTCCGCTCCTACACTCCGCTCTTCCTGTCAGTCGCGGCGCTCATCGCCTATGCCGCGATCGCACGGACTTACGGCAGCGGCGGCATCGCCCTGTACGCCTGCCTGGGCTGCATCGCCGTCTGCCAGGTGGTCTTCGTCATCGGCGCCCGCCGCGAAATCGAACGGCAGAAGGCCGCGTGGCACCGGCGGGGGTCGGAGCGGGGACGGCCCGGGAAGGGGTCCGCTTCCGACTCCCAGCGGGGGCGCTCGCAAACCGAATCGGACGGGCGGAGCGAACCAGGCGGGCAAGGCAGCCCGGATGGGCGATGATCGTCGCCGCGGCGATCGTCCGGGGCGTTCCGGCCGCGCACCGTGAACCCGCCGGGCGGACGCCCTTCGCTGCGAGGGCCCCAATGGTTCTGGCCGCGCAGCGTTCGTATCCGGCTTCCCTCGCCGGCAGATGGGAGTTCCCCGGCGGGAAGGTCGAGGACGGCGAGGAGCCCGAAGATGCACTGCGGAGGGAGATCCGCGAGGAGCTGGGCATCGGCATCGCGATCGAACGGCGGCTGCGTTCGGCTCGAGGCGACTGGAGGCTGCCCAACGGCATGGACATGCGCCTGTGGCTGGCCCGGCCGATGGGAGAGCCGCAATGCGGTCCGAGCCACCGGCGCCTGCGCTGGCTCGGGCTCGACGAACTTGGCGACGTCGACTGGCTGGACGGCGACGTCCCGGTCCTGAGGCACCTGGCCGAAGCGGTCTCGCCCACAGGAGCCATCGGCATCGAATAGGCGACGCCCAGCGCGGTATCAGCCCCGGATCGTATCCTTGGGGCATGCCGAAGAATCCCGGAAGTCATCGCGCCGAGCACCGCCGCAAGATGCACGCCACGCTCTTCGAGGCTTTCTCCCGGCTTATGGAGACCAAGGGCTTCGACGCGATCAACATGGCGACTTTGGCGGCTGAAGCGGGCATCAGCAGGGCCTCGGTCTACTACTACTTCCCCGATAAGGAGAAGCTCCTTCTGGGATACGTGGAGTACGAGATGGGCAATTACCTCGACCGGCTCACCCGGAAGCTCGACGAAGCGCAGACGCCGGTGGAGAAGCTGCGCATCTACGTCCGCGAACAACTGGGGGCCAAACGCGGTTACCTCATGTCGCCGGGCGCCCCGCTACGCGAGCTGATCTCCCGGGAGACGGCGCTGGCCCTCCGCCAGCACGTCGAAGCCACGGGAAACGTCCTGCGCCGGATACTCGCCGAATGCGTGGAAGCGGGGGCGATACCGGGTCAGGATCTAGACGTGACCGTCCAACTCATCCACGGTGCGCTGAGCGGCCGGCGCATACCCCGAGAGGAGCCGGAGCGTACCGCCTTCTTCACGGCGACCGAACGGTTCATCCTGCGCTCGGTCGGCGCGTAGTCGGTTCGACCGTCGCACGGCGAAACGCGATCGCGCCGACTCGTCGTCTCACCAGTTGGGTTCGCCGTTCCTCTGGTCGCCGTATCGTGGGTTCTTTTCGTTCTTCTCGCTGTCTTTCGAGCGGAGTTCCCTCTCCCTGCCATCGGGGCTCTCACCCGGAAACGACGAGGGCGTGGGGGAGGGATCCCCGTTCGGCGATACCGGGCCGGGTGAAGGACTCTGGTTCGGGTCCGGCGAAGACGTAGGATTCTGATTGGGGCTCGGAGAGGGATTCTGATTGGGCGACGGGTTCGGGTTGGGCGACGGACTGGGGTTCGGCGAGGGGCTGGGGTTCGGATTCGGAGTCTCCGCTTCTTTCTTCTCCTTCTTCTGGCGCTCCTGCTCGTCTTTGTTCTTCTTAGAGGATGTGCACGGCTGGATCGTGTCGATCGCCTTCTGCAACCGCTTGGCGCCGGATTTGCCGGCGGCTTTGCCCTGCGCCTCGTATCCGAGGGAGAGGTTGGCGCGCACCTTGCACTCGGGGCCTTCGGTGTTCGCGATCTGGCCCTGGGTGCGCTCGGCTCTGCGGACCCGCCGGAGGGCGAGTTCCAGGTTGGCCACCCCCGCGTCCCGCCTGTCGTGCGCCAGCTGCGCCGTCCCGAGGTTGTAGGGAGCCTGCCAGCCTTCCAGGAAGCCGGGGGTGATGTCGACGGCCCACTGGTAGCGAGTCACCGAGCTAGAGCTTCCGCTGTCGAAGGCGGCCTTGCCCAGCATCGGCAGGGCGACCATCGCCCCCGTCCACACGATGAGGGGCGTCAATACGGCCACCCCGCCGATCGCCCACTTCTTCCGGGAAACCATCAGCGTCCCCTCACTCTCAAACGGATTCTGGGAGTCAGGGCCGCGATCTCCCATGCGAGCAGCACGACGAGCGCTGTCCCCGCCGGCCAGATCATCGGATTGCGCCGCGTACGGCCTTTGGCGCTGCGCTGCTTGAGCGTGTCCACGTCCGGAGTCGTGATGCCCTGGTCGGGCGACGTCCGATGCACGTAGCCGACTCCCGCCTCCTTGGCGGCCTTCTTCAGCTGTCCCTCATCGATGCGGGAGATCGCTTCGGACTTCGTCTTGGGATCGACGATGTACCCGGATTTGGCCGGATCGCCTCCCAGGTTCTCCTTCATGCGGCCGCCCTGCGAGGTCCCGTATCCGAGGACCGCTCCGCCGTCGATCAGGTCGTGGACTTCGGAGTAGCCCTTCTCGCCGGAGTCCCTGCCCCGCGGCTCGCCGTCGGACAGCACGTAGACGAGCTGCAGGGCCTCCGGATGGCTCCTGCGCGAACGTTCGAGCTCTCTCCTGAGCGCCTCGACGGGGCGTCGCACCGAGGACCCCTCGGACTGATAGGTGTTCTCGCTGGAGAGAGTCTGGACGAAGGATTCGAGGGCCGTGCCGTCCGTCGTGAGGGGAAGCGCCCGGGTGGCCTCCGAGCCGAAGACGAAGGCCGAGTACCGGGCTCCGGGAATCTGGCGTTGGATGCGCCGGATGTCGGCGCGCACGCCGTCCATCCGCGGATGGCTGCCGTTGTAATCCTCGGCCACCATGGATCCGGTCACGTCGACGACGAAGTAGACGTTCGCCCCTCGCACAACGCTCGTCTGCTTGACTTCGACGCTGGGCGTCATCCCCATCGACGCCACGACGACGATCATCAACGCCCGACGCGTCCAATCGACCCACGCCTTGGAGTTGTCCCCCCTGGTGGTGCGCCAGAGGGCGAAACACGCCCCCAGCCCGCCCACGAGCAGGGCGGCGACCGCCCATTTGGGCCACAGCCACATCATCATGACAACCGGAACTTCCACGCCAGGCCGATGATCCCCAGGACGCCGACGAGCGCGAACGCGGGCCAGCGCCTCGGCTCGTCGACGATGTTCACGTCGACGTCTCCGGCGAGCTCGGCCTCGTCCTGAGCCTGCACCTTCTTGACGATCCGCTCGCCGGCCTCGGAGTCCTTGGCCTCGTAGACGGTCCCCCCGATCTTGCCGATCTCACTGGAGAACTCGCCGGGGGCGTCCTTGCCGGACGACCCGCGGTAGCCGCCGTATCCGCGATCGTCGATGAGCAGCCCGTAGACGCGTATGCGGCGCTTCTTCGCCAGGGCGCACGCCTCGTCGAGCTGGAAGAGCGGGGTGCCGAGGAGCTCGTTGTCGGTGGCGAAGAGGATCGTGCGGGACCGGTCTTTCTCCTTGTAGTCGAAGCTGTGGGTGCACGAGACCAAGCCGTCCCCGATCAGCGAGGAGCCCTTGCCGTTGACCGTGCCGGCGATCAGATCGCTGAACTCCCGGCTGGACGAGCCCCTGCCGCTGTCCAATGCGCTGACGGCCGATTCGAGCTCCTTCTGGATCATGTCGTAGTCGTCGGTCAGCGGGAAGACCACGCGCGCCGAGCTGTTGAAGATGACCAACCCCACCCGTTCGCCCTCGAACTTCCGAACCATCTTCGAGAAGGTGGCCAACACCTTGGAGTCGAAGCCGATGACGGAGCCCGAGACGTCGAGGCACAGGACGATGTCCCGGGAGGCCAGTCTCTGGGAGCTGACCTTTTCGTGGGACGGCCGGGCCACGATCACCGCCGCGGAGAAGACCGCCAGCGCGGCGCATGCGGCGATGCCGGCGACCGCGAGGCGCAACTGGGCCACGCGCGTGCGATACCGCCGGCTGGAGCGGAACACTCCGGTGTGGGCGACGTAGACGATCCCGGGCATGCGCCGGACGCCACCCCACCTCCACACGACGAAGGCCAGGATCGCGGCCGCGCTCACGGTCGCCGGGACGACCCAGGAATTCACCATCGTTCTACCTCCTTGACGGCGCTTTCGATCGACGCGCGGGCGTCGGCGTCGGATTCGGGAGCGAAGCTCGGCTCCTCCCATTCTCCGAGGAGCCGGGCCACGCTCGTCAGTGCGGGGTGCGCGGATATGTCGCCGACCGTCCAGGAGGACATGTCCCGCCCGGAGCGTTCGCTGAGAATCGATCGCATGATGCGGGCCAGGTCGAGGTGGAGCTCGCGCAGGTCGTCCCCCGAGACTCCGCGGAGGAGCCCGATCCACCGCTCCCTGTCGGATTGGACGACGGGCGTGAGCGAGAAGGCGTTCCGGTGCCGGAGGAAAGTCCACAGGATCACCCAGCCGATCGCGAGGACCACCAGGCCGACGAGGACGATCAGGATGAAGACGGATCCCGCGACGGGCGGCGCCAATTCCCTACTGTTCACGGTGCTGCCCCCTGAGAAGGCGGACGATGACTGGCAGGACGTCCGCACTGGACGCCACCGGGGCGTTGAGCACCTTGTACCGGGCCAGCAGGGCGGAGGCGGCCTCCTCGCGCTCCCGACGCCGGTGCTCGATCTCCTTGCGCAGGACCTCGTCGTCGCGGACGTACTCGGGAAGGAACACGTTCCCGGAGATCTCCGCCATCGCCTCGACCCCCTTCTCCGTCGGAGGCATGTCGGCGATCCTGACGACCAGGAGCTCGTGCCGCTCCCGGATCCGCCGCAGCAGCCTCTCGTCTGCCGGGCCCGGCCACAGCTGGTCGGTCACGAGCAGGACGAGCGACCTCTCCCGGCGGGTGTGCAGGAAGAACTCGATGACGGCGGACACGTCGGCCGGCGCCTCGGCGCCGGCGAGGGCGTGCTCGGCGCGGTCGAGGATGAAGTCGAGATGGCTCAGCCCGTGCCGTGCGGGGAAGCGCTCGACTCCGGCCGAGTTGCCGAACACGATCCCCAGGCGATCGCCGCGCTGGGCGCCCAGGTAGGCGAGGGTCTCGGCGCATACGAGCGCGAGATCGCTCTTGATCTCGCCGGAGGGGGCGGCGGCCTGCATTTCGATGCCGGTGTCGACTACGAGCTGCGTGAACACGTCCGTGTCGCGCTCGAATCGGCGGATGATCGGCCGTCCCGCGCGAGCGGACACCTTCCAGTCGATGTCGCGGACCTCGTCGCCGGGCGAATACTCTGCGAGGTCCTCGAAGTCGTGGCCTTTCCCGGTGAGGATCGACGTGTGCGCGCCCTCGAAGAGCCCCGCGGCCTTCCTGACCGTCGGCAGTGACAGGCGCGCGCGGACGAGGGCCAGGCGCTGGCCGGCGGCGCTGCGGCTCATGGGGCGGGCACCGCCTCGAAAACGGCGTCGATGAGCGACTCGGGCGTCACATTGTTCGCCAGAGCGTCGAAGGTCCGCCCCAGCCTGTGCCGGAGCACGGGGTAGCTGAGCCTCTTGACGTCGTCGGGAATCACGTAGTTGCGCCCGGCCTGCAAGGCGAGGGCCTGCCCGACCTGCATGAGCGCGAGGCCCCCGCGTGGAGACGACCCCACGCGCACGTTGGAGAGGAAGCCCGGGATGGGGCGCGGCCCGCCTCCGCGAGTCGTGTTGATGATCGCGACGATATAGTTCTTTATCGCGTCGTCGACGTACACCCGTCGGACCGTCTCCTGGAGGAAGAGGATGTCGTCGGTGGAGACGGGGTCCGCGTCGTCGCGCTCGTCGAACGTCCCCTCAGCCGTCTTCTTGAGGATGGTCACCTCGTCGGCCGGCCGGGGGTAGGTCAGGATCTCCTTCATGAGGAAGCGGTCCATCTGAGCCTCGGGGAGGACGTAGGTTCCCTCCTCCTCGATCGGATTCTGAGTCGCCATCACCGTGAAGGGATTGGGGAGTTTGTAGATCGTCCCGCCGATCGACGTCTGCCGCTCCTGCATCGCCTCGAGCATCGCCGACTGGGTCTTGGCGGACGACCTGTTGATTTCGTCGAGCAGAACGACGTTGGCGTGCACCGGTCCCAGCTGCGTAGTGAACTTCCCGGTCTCGTAGGAGTAGATCTGCGTGCCCACGATGTCGTTGGGCATGAGGTCCGGCGTGCACTGGATGCGGGAGAACGAACCCGACGTGGCCGAGGCGATCGTCGTCGCAGCCGTGGTCTTCGCCAGTCCGGGAACGGATTCGAGGAGCACGTGCCCGCGCGCCAGCAGCGAGGCCACCAGCGCCGTGTACAAGGCCTCCTGGCCCACGACCCGGCTCTCGAAAATCGTGTGGATGCGTTCCAGAAGTTGGTTGGAGCGCTCCATGTCTTCGGCGGCGATGTTGCCCGATGCCATTCCGGTTGTCATACTGTCCCTTCGCCTTCCGGCATCTGCGTCCGATGCACATTGACACTGTAGTCGCCCTCAGACTATCCGTGCCGCTTCGAAAATGGAGAATTGGCCCCAGACCATGAGACGGCCCGGCCGCCCGAGGCCCGCGTACCGCCCACGCACACCGAGGTTCGAGCGTCCCGGAAGCCTGAGCGAATGAACCGCGCGGGATGCGGCCTCCGCTCATATGCCACAGCGGCTAGCCTGCACCGGAAGCGGTAGACTAGTTTGAACCTGGGTGCGCCCTCGACGGTCGCATTCACTCGGAAAGGAATGGTGATCGCTTGTGAGCTCCACACCTAATGGGACGTGGATCGACCAGGGCTTTCGGCAGGATCAGTCGAACCAGCCTCCCGCGGCTTCTCGCAAGCCATTGTATTTCCTTGTATTCGCCTCGGCTGTCCTGGCCATCACCGTCATGGCGATCTTCTTCATCAAGGTCATGAATGTGGGCCAGAGCGCCGCCGGCAACGAAACGCGCACATCCTCCAAGGAGACCACGAAGAACGAGGAGACCACGAAGGGCGGGGATCTCCAGGAGGCTCGGGATGCCGTCAAGAAGCTGGCCGAGAAGCCTTCGTGCTCGAAGGTCGAGGACGACGCTTCGACGATCATCACCTTCGCCAAGGCTGCCATCAACGAGAACTCCTACAATTCGGAGAAGAAGACGATCTCGGACTCCATGTCCAAGCTGTCGAAGGAATGCGGTGCCGAATACACCCTCTCGCTGGCCAAGGCCACGGCCAAAGGACCGTCGAACCTGGCGGACCTGGCGAATTCCCACTCGTGGTGGTATTTGAAGAGCCGTGCCCCCGAAGACGCCCGCGACATCACAGAGTTCAAAACCCCGACCGACAACATCCGCTGCAAGTTCGGACAGGATAGAGTCGCCTGCTCCATCTACGCCTACGACTATCCCTCTCCCCAAGGCTGTGAGGGGAAGACGGCCACGTACACGCTGGGGCTGTCCGGCGACATCACCGCAGACTGCAACTCGTCGTACAACAGCTCCGTGACGGCCAACTACGGAACCACGGTTTCGCACAACGGAGTGTGGTGCTCCATCGAACAGACCGAGGGCGTGACGTGCACGAGCGAGCTGACCGGCAAGGGCTTCCAGATCAAGCGCGCCGCCGAACGCCGGTTCTAGGGCGGCCGTAGAACAGGGATGCAACAGGGTGTGCGCACCGTCATATGGTGCGCACACCCTGACTTTTCCCTTGAGGCTTGGTTAAGATCGCGGACATGAGCACTGACGGCACCCGGCCTCGGCCCGGCGAACGGAGGGAGCACAGCGGAGAGCAGAGCCCCACCCGGCGGGCGGTCTTCAGACGCCCGCCCGCAACTGGAGGCACCGAAGGCGGCTCGTCCGCAGCGGCCAAAAAGGACACATCCGTGGCCAAAGGGAGCCCGTCCGCGGCCAACGCGGGCCCTTCTGCTGAGGCCAGGGCTCGAGCGAAGGCGAAGGCCCGGCGTCGGCGGACGATCCGCATGTGGATCCCCCAGTACCACGGCGGGTGGGCGATGGTCGTCGTGCCGCCGATCGTCGGAGTCGTCGAAGGCGGCCTTCGTTGGGCCCACATTCCGCTGTACGCGCTCTGGTTCATCGGTTACTTCTTCTTCTACTGCGCAACGGTATGGTTGCGTTCCCACTGCAAAGCCCGCTACGCGGCACCGGTCAAAGCCTACGGCGCGGTGGTCCTGGGGCTAGGGCTCATCTCGCTCGTCTGCACGCCCTTCCTGTGGCGTTGGGCGCTGCTCTTCGCCCCGCTCGTGGCGGTGGCCGCACTGGCGGCATGGAAGCGCGAGGAACGCTCGCTCGCCTCGGGCCTGGACACGGTGGCCGCAGCCAGCCTCATGGTTCCCGTCATGTACGACGTCTCCACCGACGGCGCGGCCGGACTGAGCGCCACGGGGCACGTCTGGGCTCTGGCCGCGCTTTTCTTCGGATACTTCGCGGGCACAGTCTTCTACGTCAAAACCAACATCCGCGAACGCGGTTCCAATCCCTACCTCTTCGCTTCCATCGCCTGGCATACCGTATGGACTGCCGCAGTCATCGCGCTCGCCATGCATGACGCGATCGGGTGGTGGCACACCGTCGTCTGGACGCTCATGGCCGCTCGAGCGGTCGCGGTGCCGCTGTACGGCAGGATCCGCACGCCCCTGCCCGTCCGTGCGATCGGCGTAGGCGAAATCCTCACGTCCATCGCCTTCATCGTCACCCTGTTCTGATTCGTCGCGCCTCTCAGCCCTCCGGCCGCATCTCTCGCGCAATCACTCCTCCAGTCACACCTCTCACCCTCTCACCGCACATCTCGCGCCACTACTCCTCCGGCACAGGGGCCGCACACCTGATACATCTCCCCATCCCTGCCTGCCCCGGTGAAACTCACATGAAACCACATGTCACCGGGTGATTCGCCGGTGAAACACGCTTCAAACCGAGGTTTCACCGGGTTATCGGCAGTCCCCCAACGCCGGGATCTTTGAAAAACACATCGCCCAACGGCCAAGGCTTCACCCAACGACCCAAGGCCTCGCCCGGCAGCCAAACGGCCAAGCGCTCAGCGAACAGGCGGCTATCGGTGAAGGACCGACGCGACGGCGCGCAGTACTCGCAGAGCCCCCTCGGGTTCGGCGACCGAAATGCGCACGCCCTCCTCGCCGAAGCGCCGCACGGTCACGCCCTCGGCGAGGCAGGCCGTTTCGAGCCTCTCCCCGAATCCCGGCAGCCACACGAAGTTCGACTGGGAATCCGGGATCTGGAGACCGTGGGCGGAGAGGGCCGCCTTGAACTTCTCGCGTTCCGAGACGACGACGGCGCACCGCGAACGGACCTCGGACTGCGACGACAGCGCGGCGCGGGCGGCGGCCTGTGCGAGGGCGTTGACGCCGAAGGGCGTGGCGACCGCCCGAAGCCCCGCGGCCATTGTCGGTGACGTCAGGGCGTAGCCGCAACGTAGCCCGGCCAGCCCATAAGCTTTGGAGAAGGTCCGCAGAACGATGAGATTCGGATGTTCGAGCAGAAGATCGCGGGACCGGACGGCGTCGTCCATGGTCACGAAGTCGATGTACGCCTCGTCGAGGAGGACGGGAACCCGTTCGGGCACCTGCGCGAGGAATTCGGACAGCTCGGTGTGGGCGAGGGCCACGCCGGTCGGGTTGTTCGGGCTGCACAGGAGCACGGCGCGGGTGTCGGATGTGATGGCCCCGAGCATCCCCTCCAGGTCGTGCGCGCCCGAGCGCAGAGGAGCCGGGACCTGCCGCCCTCCGGCGGCTTGAATCGCGATCGGATAGGCCTCGAAGGAACGCCACGGCAGAACTACCTCTCCGCCCGGCGTGACGACGGCTCTGAGGAACTGCTCGATGAGCGAGGTCGAACCGTTGCCGACCACGATGCCGTCGTCGGCCCACTCGTGGAATCGCGCGATGTCGGAGATGAGACCCGTGGCGAACATGTCGGGATACCTGTTGAGCGAACCGGCCTCGGCCGCGACGACGGCCTGCACCGCGGGAAGGGCCGAAAATGGGGTCTCGTTCGACGCGAGTTTGACGACGTCGGGCCCCATCCCCTCCTTTCCGGGAACGTAGGCCGGCAGGGAGAGGACTTCGCGGCGGAACCAGTGCTGCTCACTCATGTTCCCAGTATGCCCCGCCGGTCGGGGTCGGCAAAGGCTCGGTCTAAGCGGGCGGTCACGTAGGCGGGCGGTCGTGGGAACGGATCGCTGCGATCGGCCGGCGGCTTCGAATCGGGTTCGCCGATCTGGCATGTCCAAGCGATCCCATGGCTGCGCCGATAGGCTGGGCGCATGAAGTTTCTCGTTCGCTCAGCAGTCAACGCCCTCGGCCTGTGGCTCTGCGTCCTCTACATTCCGGGGATCACCCTGACCGGAACGGCCCCCGCCGAGAGAGTGGTCCTCTACTATCTCATCGCCGGCGGCATCCTCGGCCTCGTCAATTTCCTGGTCCGTCCGATCTTCGTCCTGTTTTCGATTCCCCTCTACATCCTCACGCTCGGTTTGTTCTTCATCGTCGTCAACGCGGCGATGCTCCTGCTGACGTCTCGGATAACCGAGCACCTGTCGATCGGCATCTCGATCGACTCGTTCCTGACCGCCGTGGTGGGCGGACTGCTCGTCGGGCTGGTGAACGCCCTGGCCGACGCCTTCCTCCCCAGCCAATACCAACGGTATTGACCCTCGAGCCCTGACCCCCCTCACGCTATTGACCCTCATGCGACGCCAGGGCGGAGTCTGGACGCATGAGGGACGACAGGCCCATGGAGAGAACCGCCGGGATGGTCACCGGGCTCGTCGCGGTGAAGCGTGCGCGCGCTTCACTCCCGGGACAAGATCTGCCTCGTGCCGCCGAAAGCGCCTTCCGGGGGCGGGTACCGCCTCTACTGCAAGGCGGACATCGGCCGATCTACCGGAAGGTGCCTCCCGAATGCGCGCCTTCCGGGAGGCGGGATCGCCTCGCAACCCGTAGCCGAAATCCTCGACGCCCGAGGCCGACTGAGGCGGGCTTGTGCCATTGCCATTCTTACCGTCCCGGTGAAACCTCGGTTCATCGAGGTTTCACCGGGAGGTTCACCGTGAAATACAAGCTCCATCCTAGGTTTCACCGGTAAAAGCTGACCGCCTGCCCTACGATCCCGCCAAATGGCTCACCGAGGCAAAGGCATACAGAGACAAGAGCATGCGGAGACAATCGCATCCGGCTCACATGGCGTGCCTTCCGCGCTGGACGGCCCCAGCCGACGTCTCTGGGCGGCAGCCCGTCGCATACCTCATACTGAATGCAAGCGTGTCGCGGGTATGGACGACGCCGACATAGCCGCCGTCTTCCACATTGAAGATGTTCACCCAGCGGTCCTCGTCTGACACATCGACTATGCGTGTGAATCCGTGAGGAGCCACTTCTTCGGCGGCGATCTCCAGCAGACGGGGGAAGAAGGCGATGGACATTCCCGTGGTCATCCCTTGGCGGCTGCTGTCCTCCCAGCCCTGGTCGTGCCCGTCCTGGCATCGGGCGAAACTCGTCGCGGGCTCATCCAGCCACTTCCACGTTCGAGGGCCGAACTCTTCATCGATTCGGTCACGGGCACGGGCGAGGGCATCGACGAGCTGGCGTTGGGCAGCCGCAATACTCACACGCCGGGCGAACGGCATACGCCCACCCCAAAATCTTAACTTATTATTATATTCATACATTCAAACAACCTTATATATTACAAATAAGTGTCTAATATTTTTATTAATTAAAAATATATCAATAATATGATTAAATATTGTAATAAACATGAGACAATATCATTATTCGCCGCCCTTTCCAACGATTACTTTCGCGATTTCGTGTTGGGCATGACTCCCATTGACCAAGTACCCAGAATGCCCAGTTTTCGTCGTATCGGCGTCTTTTGGGTTAAGTCCCTTGAAATCAGGGTCCATAACTGGATCTCGACCAAGGTAAGAGCCACTAACACCATCGTTAGAAAATCCCAACGCATAATTATGGCCCTCCGGAACGTTCATGTCCCATCCTCCTTCTTTCACTCCCGGAGAACCGAATACGCAGAAATCGTCGACAACTCCCGGTCGAACCTGTTCAACTCCATACGAAGCGGTAGTAGAACCATAGGAATGGGCTATCACCGATTGATGAACTGATGAAACTCCTACATCACCATCATTTCGCGAGTCTTGAATGCCTTCCGTGAATCTCGCCAGAGACTGTCCACCCATTTCCGCTTCACCCGTACCCACAACAGACCAATCATTATTAGTAAGCGGATGAGGAGGGCAATCGTATCCGATCCACCCTATGGTCGCCACTGAACCGGCATTTACAGCTTCAGCGTCATCTTTCATATTTAACATATCATTTGTTATGTTTTCCATACTATCTGTAACATTAGTAGTCATTCCTGGTACATACGTTGCAACATGATTGGCAGTATCCACGTTACCAATAGATATAGCTGCATGCGTGAGTTCATGTCCATTTTCACCAGTTGCAGGGTCATATAGCAGTAATTGAGTATCACTTGATTTATTTAATGAAGTACTTATAGCTTCCAGCTCCGTCAATTTTGAATTTATTGATTCTAATGATTGTTTAGCAAATTGCAGTTCTTCTTGTTCTGAATCAGTTAATAGTCTATCTTTTTGAATATTTTCCAATTCTGAAATGGTACGTTCATATTCCATTTTTTTATCATTATATGACTGAGTATCGTTACTTAAACGCTTTCGATTAGCTTCATTTCGAGTTTCCGCATCTATACCATCCAAATTTCCGCAGCTTCCCGTGGAAACTCCGTCCCTTCCGAACCGAGTTCATCCACCCTAAGGTTTCGGAAGGAAGCACCTCAAGAGAGAGTCTGCGGGTAATCTCCTCCGGGAAACAATCCCCCGGCAGGAATCCTGTAGTTCTCGAGTCTGCCGCGGATGGGCCATGATGGAGTCATGGCAGCCTTCACCAAGCGCGGCACGCCAGCCGCCATCGCAGCCGAAGCGGCGGGTCTGAACGACCTCGCCCGAGCGGCCTGGGCCGGAGGCGCACCGGTCGTCCGGCTGCTGTCCCATTCCTCTCCGAGGGGGAGCCGGCTCGATACGGCGCTTCTCTCCCCCGCGTCGCCATCGGCAAGCGCAGCAGAGGAATTCGCCCGCCGCCTCGCCGTCACTCACGCACACTGCCCCGAAGGATCGCGTGTTTTCGGGCAGGCGCCGGCAGGGCTCGTCCACGGCGGGCGAACCGGCGACGGCGTCATGGGCGCCGCGCCTCTTCCCCTGGTCGCTCCGGATTCACGTCCGCGCAGCTTCGGCGAGTTCTACGCTGAAGACCGTCTGCTCGCCTACCTCTCCGCGGCGAGGGCCAACGGCTCAATCGACGAGGACGGCGCCCGCGTCCTCCATCGGCTGGCCGATCGCCTGCGCGAAGGCGCGTTCGACGCTCCCCAGCCCGCGCTCGTCCACACGGACGCCGCTCTCCTCCACGGAGACCTGTGGTCGGGCAACCTCTACTGGGCGACGCGCGAGTCGGCCGCACGCGGCGCGGTGGGCGCCGCAGAACGGGAAGCCGAAGGGCGCCGCACCGGAGAGGGCGGTTGCGTGGCCGTCCTCATCGACCCTGCGTCGCAGGGAGGGCACGCCGAATCCGACCTCGCCCAGCTCACCGTGTTCGGCGCTCCTTTCACCGACCGGATATACGCCGCCTACGACGAAGCCTCTCCGCTCGCCGACGGCTGGCGCGAGCGCGTCGGGCTCCACCGCCTGCACATCCTCATCGTCCATGCGGCCCTCTTCGGAGGGGCTTACGGCCGGCAGACGGTCCGAGAGGCATCAGCCTACGCGTAGGCAGTCGCAGCCCGCCTCCCGATCCGTCCGGGCGCGGGCTGCGAGGGTGGGCCTGCGGCGAACCGAAGCCTGCAAGCCTGCGTATAAGCCGAGGACGGGCTACATCTCGACGTCTTCGGCCTTCTCCTCCGCCGCCACCTCCCGGCGTATCCTGGCCACCGCTTCCCGCGTCTGCCGGACGTGTGCCATCAGCGTCTCGGCGAATTCCCGGTTCCTCGCGTCCAATGCCACCCCGAGCTCATAGGACTGCTTTCCCAGCGAGGTTCCCGGCATTCCCTTCGCCGCGTTGCTCATCGCCTCCGTCATGTTCATCTCCAGGAGCCCCTTCACTGACTCCTCCATCCTGTCGGCGCTCTCCTCCAGCTCTCTCGCTTCGTTCAGACGTTGGGCCCGTTCGGCGACTTCGGACATGAAACTCCTCGTTTCCTCTCGTTATCCACGGCAAGATCGGACTTAGCCGGATTTGAGGCTATCGGTCTCACAGGGCAGGAACAATGGGTATCCCTCGCCATGACCGTGGAACAATATCCGCATGACTTTCGCTCTCGGCCCCCTCGACGGACGTTACCGCGCCACCACCACCCCGCTGACCGCCTATCTTTCCGAAGCCGCCCTCAATCGCGAACGCATCCGAGTCGAGATCGAGTGGCTCATCTTCCTGTCCCGCGAAGGCGTCGTCCCCGGCGCTCCGGTCGTCGACAAAGACGACACGCGCTTCCTGCGGTCCATCCCCACCTCGTTCGGGCAGGCCGAGGTGGCAGAACTCGCCGCGATCGAGTCGGAGACCCGCCACGACGTCAAGGCGGTCGAATACTTCATCAGATGGCGTCTCGACGCAGCGCCGGCCACCCTCGGCCCTGCAACGGTCCTGCCGGCTCTGAGCGACATGGTCCACGCCTTCTGCACGAGCGAAGACGTCAACAATCTCGCCTATGCGCTGTGTATCAAGGGGGCGATCGAGCAGGTGTGGCTTCCCGCAGCCCGAGCCCTGGCCGACGCCCTGGCGGCTCTAGCGCGTCAGCACGCCGGCCTGCCCATGCTCTCCCACACGCACGGGCAGACGGCCACTCCGACCACGGTCGGCAAGGAGATGGCCGTCTTCGCCGCACGGCTGTCGCGGCAGATCCGCCGCGTCCAGGGCGCCGAGTACCTGGGCAAGCTCAACGGTGCGACGGGGACCTTCGGCGCCCACGTCGTCGCGGTCCCGGAAGCCGACTGGCCGGCGCTCTCCCGGGCCTTCGTCGAGAGCCTGGGATTGGTGTGGAATCCGCTCACCACGCAGATCGAGCCGCACGACTGGCAGGCCGACCTGTATGCCGACGTCGCCCACGCCAACCGGATCGCGCACAATCTGGCGACCGACATGTGGACCTACATCTCGCTGGACTACTTCCACCAGAGGCTGGCGGCTCAAGGGTCGACCGGCTCCTCGACGATGCCTCACAAGGTCAACCCGATCCGCTTCGAGAACGCGGAGGCGAACCTGGAGATATCCTCGGCTCTGCTGGAGACGCTGGCCGCCACGCTCGTGACGTCCCGGATGCAGCGCGACCTCACGGATTCGACGACCCAGCGCAATGTCGGCGCGGCGCTGGGGCATTCGCTTCTGGCCTTCGACAACCTCGTCCGCGGCCTGGCCGGCGTCGAGCCGAACCCTGCGAAGCTCGCCGCGGATCTGGACGCCTCGTGGGAGGTCCTGGCCGAGCCGATCCAGCAGGCGATGCGCGCCGCGGGCCTGGCGGGGGCGACCGGCATGGGCAACGCCTACGAGCGCCTCAAGGAACTGACGCGCGGGCGAACGGTCACAGCCCAGGACATGCGCGAAGCGATCGCGTCCCTCGGCATGCCCGACGACGTCGCCGCCCGGCTCTCTTCGCTGACGCCCGGCGCCTACACGGGCCTGGCCGCCCAACTCGTGGCATACCTGGACAAAGCCGGCCAACCGGAGTAGCCGGCCCCGGGGCTGACCGGAGACGCCTGGCCAGCGAGCGTCAGTCGAACCGCCTCCCTTCGTCGGAGTCCTCGGCGGCGGGCGCCCGGCCGAGGGGACAAGCATCACACGCGAATGCGAGGCATTCCTCAAGCGCAGATGCGAAACTGTTCAAGGCATTCAGTCAGCGTTGAGCTAAACGAGCATAAGGAGACACCTTGATTCGATTCATAGCCGCGGCGGCCTCGACGGATCCGCAGGGCCTCTCCGGCTTCGCCGGCTGGGCGGTTGACGTCATCGACAAGCTCGGCGGCTTAGGAGCCGCCTCGCTCATCGCACTGGAGAACCTCTTCCCACCACTGCCCTCAGAGGTGATCCTGCCTCTGACCGGATTCTCAGCCGGCTCGAATTCCGGCAACTTCACTTTGATCGGCGCGATTCTGTGGTGTACGGCCGGCTCGGTCATCGGGGCCTGGGCCCTCTACGGGGTCGGGGTGCTCCTGGGCCGCGAGCGCACCCGCTGGCTCATGGGCAAACTCCCCCTGGTCAGGACGGAGGACATCGAGCGCACGGAGGCGTTCTTCGATCGCCGGGGCATGTGGACGGTGTTCTTCGGCCGCATGATCCCCATCTTCCGATCGCTGATATCGATACCGGCGGGCGTGACGCGCATGGCCTTCTGGAAGTTCACTGCTTTGACGACCGCAGGATCGGCCATCTGGAACACCGTCCTCATCTACGCCGGCTATGCACTCGGCAGCAACTGGACCAAAGTGGAGGGCTACATCAGCGTCTTCACGAAAATCGTCATCGTTCTCGTGGTCCTCGCCCTCATCGTGTGGGTTGCACTTCGTCTGCGGGCGAATCGCAACGCCAAGAGTGCAGACGTCTCCGAGTGAGCGTCCAGGATGTTGGAATAGACTCCACGGGGTATTGCAATAGTCCCCATTCGTCCATTATCCGGCGACAACGGCGATTTTCAGCTGTAGAGTGAAGACCAAGGCACCACGGGATGCCGGGCCGATCTATACATCCAGGGAATCGCCATGAGCGTCGTCTACCAACAATTGATAACCGAACTCCAAGCCGAAACGTATTTGGACGGCGGATTCGACCATTTCTTCGGACTGGCCGTGAACGCCGGAGATGCCCAGAACGTCACGGAGGTCGCCGACCTCATCGACCTCTTCCAGTGTTCGGGCGAGTATTCGCTCTTCTCGCCCGACGAGCCCGTCGACGTCCTCCACGCCCCCGCGCACCCCTTCGTCCACGTACGCCGTGCAGTCGGCGCGTTGCATCCCGACAGCTTCCTGGGCGGCATCACCGAGTATCCGCCGTACGACGGCACGGGGATCGCGGAGGCGGCCGGCGTGAAGACGCCACTCATGTGGATCGAGCCGGCCCGTCTGGCTGCGGGAGCCAAACTGTGGCGCTTCCACCCCGGGAACCGGACACCGGAGCTGCGCGGCGTCTACCACGGCATCGCCTGGGGGTGGGAGACCTTGGCGAAGGGCACCTTCCAGGCCGAGGCCCCCTCCCAACTCATCGGCCCGGTCGTCGACCGGAACTGGGGCATCGTTCCGGTCGAGGTCGAGGCGCAAGGTCCCATTCCCGACGCGGTCACGCTCGTCTTCCCCAGCGAACCCCCGGAGGAAGGCTTCGAGAAGCTCCCCTCGGGCCTGTGGGCGAAGCGAATCGAGTACCACGATGGCCTCGACATCTACGAGAACGAGCTGCTCGGCAGGGTCAGCGAGATCCCCTGCAGGCTCGTCCGCCTCATGCGCGACGAAGATAGGACTCTCTACGCTCAGGCCGTGGCAGTGTTCGTGGACGGCCTGTACGCCCAAGGCAAGGGCTTCCACCGTTACGGGCCAGGCGTCTACCTGGTCAACGTCCCCTCCGAGGACATCACAGACGAGCAGACCCGCGAAGTGCGGACGATGTCCTGGGACATGACGGACCGCGAGGCGATAACCCTGGTCCCCACCCAGGAGCGCAGCAACGACAATCCGGGCATGCTCACGCGCGAGATCCATTCGATCGTGGGCATGACGGCCCCGCATGGATGGTCCGAAGCCAGGATCGTCATGCAGATCGTCGGCACACGGGTGAATTTCACCGCCAGTGCGATGGTCGAGGGGGAATCCGTTCCTTCGCCCGATCTTCCGACCGCCCTCGTACAGTACATGGGACGGCTCAAAGCCGCCCACGCCAACCTCCACCGGGGTGCGCCGCTGACTTTGATCCTGGAGTGCAGACCCGACGGCGAGTCGATCGTCAACCTCGAATTCGAGGACGAACCGCCGTTCGCGGATGCCCTCACCGCGCACGACTGGGAGGAGGAGCTGACGTTCTTCCCCCGTGAATCGATTCCCGACTGGGCGGCGCAGCGCTTCGACTGAGCGGACCGGGGTCGGGTCCGCCTACGCGCACACGGCAGGCCGGATCCTGAAGGCGCGGAGCCATCCACCCGGCTCACGCGCAGTAGGCCCGTTCCAGTCGGATCGACGGGTGGCTGCTTCGCCACTTTTTCACCAGAAATATTCCGCTCCGTCGTACGTTTACCCCAACATCACTAGTGAAGGAGAGTATTCATGGCATTCGACCGCACCATTGAGCTCGGCGTCACAGGCCTGACCTGCGGGCACTGCGTGACTCACGTGACCGAGGAGTTGGAGGCCCTCGACGGCGTCGTCAACGTCTCGGTCACCCTCGCCAAGGGCGGTGTCTCGAAAGTGCTCGTGTACACGAACAACGACATCCCCGACGAGACCCTGCGCGAGGCGGTCTCCGAAGCGGGCGATTACACCCTGGAATCCGTCGTGCGCTGATGCCCCACCCGGGGCTGGCCGGCTTCCACCCGGTCAGCCCCGGAAGCGGCACAGGACGATCCGGTGCCATGCGCCGAACTCAAAAGAGAAGGAAACGAGAATGGTCGATGATCCTCTCGAAGCCACAGGTCGAGCCCCTGGTTCCGGGGGCGCTGCGCCCGCCCTGCCCCTCACGTCCCGCCAGGACGCCTCCCTTCAGACTGACGGCTCCGCGGCCCCGGCCGTCGAGGTCGAACTGGCGATCTCGGGGATGACCTGCGCTTCGTGCGTCGCCCGGGTCGAGAAGAAGCTGGGCAAACTTCCGGGAGTCACGGCGGTCGTCAATCTGGCGACGGAGAAGGCCCGTGTCGAGCTGTCGCCGCAGGCCGAGGACGTCGAGGATTCGACCCTCGTCGGAACGGTGGTGAAGGCCGGGTATGGTGCCACAGTGCTGCGCCGCATCCGGGTGGGGGCCGACGGGCAGCGTGAAGTGTCCGCCGGTGTGGACGCCGCCGACGCGGAGGCCGCCGCCGCTCGCGCCTCGGTCGCCCGCGTGGCCGATCTCCGGCGCCGTTTCCTCGTCTCCCTGGCCCTGTCAGCGCCGATCGTCGCGGTCTCCATGACACCGGCCTGGCAGTTCTCCGGCTGGCAGTGGATCCTCGGGGCCCTGTCGGTCCCGGTCGCCCTGTGGTGCGCCTGGCCGTTCCATCGGGCGGCGTGGCGGGCAGGCCGTCACGGATCGACGACGATGGACACTCTAGTCTCACTGGGCATCGTCGCCTCGATGGGGTGGAGTCTGTGGGCCCTGCTGCTCGGCGGGGCCGGAGAGTTCGGCTACACGATGCGCATGACGGGCATCCACGGCCTCGGGCACGCGGACCGGCCGCATCTGTACTTCGAGACCGCCGCGATGATCGTGACCTTCCTGCTGCTGGGGAGGTGGTTGGAAGCGCGGTCACGGCGTTCGGCGGGCGACGCACTGAGGTCGCTTCTCGCGCTCGGAGCGCAAGAGGCGACGCGCGTGCGCCGGGCCGACGGCACCGCCGTCGAGGAGGTCGTGGAAGCCGGGAGCATCGAGGTCGGAGACGAGTTCCTCGTCCGCCCGGGAGAGAAGGTGGCGACCGACGGCGTGGTCCTCGACGGCGCCTCAGCCGTCGACGCCTCGCTCCTGACCGGCGAGTCGGTTCCGGTCGACGTCAGCGCGGGGACGAGCGTGACGGGAGCGACCGTCAACACCTACGGTGTGCTGACGGTCCGGGCCACGCGCGTGGGCGAGGAGACGACCCTCGCCCAGATGGGGCGGCTCCTGACGGAGGCGCAGACGGGCAAGGCCCCCGTCCAGCGGATCGCCGACCGCATTTCGGCCGTCTTCGTGCCTGCGGTCATCGCGATCGCGGCGGCGACCTTCGCGGTCCGTCTGGTCCTCGGCAACCCGCTGGAGACGGCTCTGGCCAGCGCGATCACCGTGCTGGTGGTCGCCTGCCCGTGTGCCCTCGGCTTGGCGACGCCGACCGCCCTGCTGGTGGGGTCGGGGCGCGCCTCGAAGCTGGGGGCTCTCATCAAGGGCCCCGAGATCCTGGAGAGCGCCCACGCCGCGGACACGATCATCCTCGACAAGACCGGGACGATCACGACTGGGGCCATGGGCGTCGCCGACGTCCGGCTTCTGGACGGGGACATGGACGAGCTCGTGGCTCTGGCAGCCGGGGTCGAACGCGGTTCCGAGCATCCCGTCGCCAAGGCGATCGTCGGCTACGCCCGGGAACGCAGCATAGCCCCCACGCCGGTGGTCGATGCCGCGGCGGCGGCCGGTCACGGGATCTCCGGCCGCATGGACGGCCGGGTTGTTCACGCCGGAAGCCTGACATGGCTCGAGTCGCTCGGGGTCAGGTGCCGAGACGAAAGCGCGGATGCAGCGGATATGGCCGCACCGGAGGGCGCCGACGGTTCGCACGGCCTGGCCGCTACCGCCGCGGCGGCGCCTTCCGAGGCCGGAGCGAGCCTTGTGGGCGTCAGCCTCGACGGGAGGCTTCTGGGGATCTTCGCCGTGCGCGACACCCTCCGCACCGAGACCCCCGAAGCCGTCGCGGAGCTCAAGGACCTAGGCCTGAGGCCGATTCTCGTGACCGGCGACAATGAGGCGACGGCACGTGCCATCGCCGCACAAGCAGGCGTCGACGACGTTCGGGCGGGCGTCCTGCCCGAGGGCAAGCTCGCCGTCGTCGAAGGCCTCCACGCCGAAGGCAGGACGGTCGCGATGGTGGGAGACGGTGTGAACGACGCCGCCGCCCTGGCCGGAGCCGATCTGTCGATCGCCATGGGATCGGGGACCGACGTGGCCAAAGCCGCCTCGGATGTGACGATCGTGAATTCCGACGTGCGCACGATCGGCGCGGCGTTGAGGATCTCGGCCCGAACCCTCCGGATCATCAAGGAGAATCTGGTGTGGGCGTTCGGTTACAACGTGATCGCCATCCCGCTGGCCGTCTTCGGTGTGATCGTCCCGGGCCTGGCAGCGGCGGCCATGGCCAGCTCCTCGGTGATCGTGGTCGGCAACTCGCTCAGACTGCGTAAAGCGTAAGGCATATATAGGCGCCCTCCCGAGACCCCGGATCGACGGAGGACGACAACCCAGGCTGGTTCTCGGCGAGTTCACCCCGCCGAGAACCAGCCTATTGGCGAGCGGTTTCATCGATTCGAGCTCTTCGGGGCAGGGCGGCAGCCCGTAACGTAACTCATTCCGAAATGCCCCGGCCTCTCGGCCGCGGACGACGCCCCGTCGGTATCGGAGTCCGGTGCTATTATCTTTGCTCACAGGCCACCGACGCTCACGGGAGGAACAGACAATGGAATACTCAGACGGGCCGGCAGGACCTTCACGCACCACAGGGAATTCGGCGGCCAGTGCCGAGGCGCATTCGATGAGGAAGAGCCGAAGAGGCAGAAATCTAATCGATCGAGACGCCCTCACTTTTGATGGTCCTTCACGGCCGCTCAGAAACCCTCAACAAACAATCGATAATCTCACACATATGGCAACAGAGTCTCATTCAACTGACTTAAAACAAATAAAAATTGAAAATATCAATTTAGATAATGAATCAAGACAATCAAACTTATCAGATAACTATAAAACTAATAATAAAAATCGAAACATCAATACATCCATTCATATTGATTCATTGAAAGTTGTCAGCTATGCTCTCGCGCACAATGCAGTTTCGGTTGCTTCAGACGTAGTAATCTCAGGCGCTTCCCGCGAATACCAGGGCGCTGAGATACGAATCTGGATTTCCACTCCCGTCGGCACGATCACTGAGGATTTCCGACGAAAAATCGATCTGATCCCCGACAGCCCGACGCATTTGCGTGACATCGCGGTCAAGCTGGACGGTGTGGTCATGCACTCGTTGGATGAAGAGACCATGGGAACGCTTCACGTCGAGCTCACCGACGATGAAGGTGTGACCATCGGAGAGGAGGCCAAAAGCGTCCGCGTTCTCGCCAGCAATCAGTGGGTGGCTAGTCCGCTTCAGCTCGGCCTGGAGATGCTCGCAGCCTTCGTCCAGCCGAACGCATCGGACCTGCAAGGGCTTCAGCTTCAAGTGTCGGATCTTCTCAGGGAACGCACTGGGCGTTCAGCACTCGACGGCTATCAGTCGATGGACCGCGATCGTGTAGACGAAACCGTTCATGCAGCTTACGACGCACTCGTCGCCCGCGATATCCGGTATACCGAGCCTCCTGCGAGCTGGAGTGGGCCCGGCCAGAAGATCCGTCCTGTAGCCCAAGTACTCTCCAACCGCATGGGTACGTGTCTCGATCTATCGCTGGCGATGGCCGGTCTGCTCGAACAATTAGGGATTCATCCCCTTGTCTGGGTGATCAACGGCCATGCGCTGTTCGGCTACTGGCGAGTCGAGCGGATGATGGACGTCGCCGTCGACACTCAACTCGAAGAACTCATCAATCGGGTCGATTTGGGAGAGATCGTCATGGTTGAAGCGACGTCGTTCGCCGGGGGTCCCGAGGCTGCAACTTTCGAGCAGGCATCCGCCGAAGGCCAACGACGCCTCCACGAGATCGATGGAATCGATCATCTCGGCATTCTAGACGTCATCCGCGCCAGGCACACGAGAATCCTTCCCTTGCCCTCCAGAACAGTGAATGGTGACGGTCAAGTCATTATCCAAGAGTACAGCTTGGACTCTCGACGCAACTTTAATGACTTACACACACAATATGACGGAGTAAAACGAAACGGAGAATGCAAAACTTTCCCGCCAAGAGTTAGACAGTGGAAAAATACTCTTTTAGATTTGAGTTTACGCAATAAACTTATCAACTATCGGGAAAGTGACGCTTTACACCTAGCTATCCCCGATGGAGATCTTGCACGTTTCGAAGATCTCATAAGCTCGGGACGTGTAGTGAGCTTACGAGCAGCCGACGACATCTCCGCTTTGCAGAAAAAACGCGGAATCCGATCAGCCTTCGATCTACCGCAGGAGATACTGCGCGAGGGCCTTTTCGAGGAAAACGATGTTTATGTGTCTGTTACAGAAGCGACTTACGGTCGACGTTTGACAGCACTTCGTCATAATATGCGAACGATCATAGAAGAAACAGGCAGTAATAATCTTTACCTCACATTTGGAATCTTAAGATGGCAGATAGACGGCAGAGAACTCGTCTCTCCATTGGTCTTGGTACCCATCACGCTGACAACGCGAAATAGGGGACGATCTTTCAGCATCTCGATAGATGAGTCAGGTGTTTCAACACCGAATTTTTGCCTTTTGGAAAAACTATTCGTGCAGTTCGGATTGAAGATTCCCGAATTTGAGGATCCAGTTGAAGACCAATCGGGGATAGACCTCCATGCCGTTTTCAACACCTTGCGCAAGACTCTGGTCACAGCACAAATCGACGCCGTCGTCGAAGAGCGCGCCTCGTTGTCCATCCTGCAGTTCGCCAAATTCGGCATGTGGCGGGACCTGGACCAGCACTGGGAGGACCTCGCCAGGAATCCGCTGGTCAATCACCTGGTGTTCAACCCAACCGGTGACTTCGAAGACCCCGTTGACCAGCCCGCGGGAGCCGATTTGGACGGGCTTGGAATGATTTCACCGATCTCGGCCGATGCGACGCAACTCCACGCGATCAACGAGGCGATCGCCGGCAGGACATTCGTGCTCGAGGGCCCTCCCGGCACCGGTAAATCTCAGACGATCACGAATCTCCTTGCCCACGCTATGCGTGAAGGCAAGAAAGTCCTGTTCGTCGCGGAGAAGAAGGCCGCGCTCGAAGTCGTGCAAAGGCGGATGGCGTCGATCGGTTTGGCGGATCTCGTCCTCGAACTTCACGACAGAACGGCACGTCCCACCCGCCTTCGGAGCAAACTCGGACATGCATTGGAGCTGCCGGCTCCCGAGATCGACTACATCTTCGAGATGCGGAAAACCCAGGCTCGCAGGTACATCGCCGATCTCAATGCCTATGCCGAGAAGATACACGCACCGAACAGGGCTGGCCTCTCTCTGTACTCTGCCAATGACAGGGCGGCTCGATTCCGCGGCGAATTCACCTCGAGCTTCGCCCTTCCCATTGAGTTCGTCGCGCGCAGCACCGCCGATGACGTCAAGAAGACGAAGTCTGTGATCTCTCGCATCGCTCGGTCGGCTTCGGACGTCCACTCGGTTTTCGAACATCCGTGGGGGTTCGTGCGAGGTTCCCTTTCAGAGAGAATCGACGCCGGAGCCGTCGTTCGCTTCGGACAGCGCCTGGATACCGCTTTGAAGGCGCTCAATGCCGTAGGACTCACTCCCGAACTGCTCCAAGCGGGACTTGAAACGCATGAAATCGATGATTGGGCGAATATTCTCCAGCAGCCCGGTCTTGACCCGAAACTCATGGTACGTCTACGCGATGCAGAAGCCCATCGTATGGCAAAGGAAGTCGTTGCAAAGCTCAAAGGCCCGCAGTTCTCGACGATGCCACAATGGTGTACCCATTTTCACATGGGAATCCTGGGTTGTGATCTCGATGGTCTCATCGAGCGATCCGCCGCCGCGGATTCGGCGGGGCTCTTCGGCCGCAAGAAGGCACGACGTGCCGTAGCAGAGGAAATCATCCCCTTCCTCGCGCAAGGCATTGACGACGTCGCTTTCAGCGAGCTGACGGACAATTTGCGCGAGACGGCTAAGACACACCGGGCGATCGAAGGCATTCGGCATTCCATTGAGTATTTGACGGAGATTTCCCTTCCACCTGGATGGACTCCGTTCGATCCGCAAGTGCGCGAACACACATTCCGGATCCTTACCTCGGGCCTCGATCAAGCTGCCAAAAGCCAACGTCCCGGATCTTTCCGCAACGTCATGGATTCGATCGCAGGCACCTCTCAACGTGCAGAAGTCGGGCAGGCCCTTGCGGAACTCATCTCATCGCTAGTTGGACTGGTTAAAGCCTCCCACATGGATTCCGAGAATCCCCACACCCACGCATGGCTGAGGGGCCAATCGTTCCTCGTTCGCTGGTCTCAGCGTGAGGCCGGCTTCCTTACGGAGGAACTCGCGTATTCCTCTTTGCAGGCTTGGTTGAAGTTCAGTGCCGCCGTCGAGGCTTTAGAACCGCTCGGTCTGGGCGATCTCGCGCATTCGATCCTCGAAGGAGGACGACGCTGCGACATCCTCGACAACGAGTTCGAAGTCGCACTCATCGACGCCACTGTGAAGGAACGCACAAAACTTCAGCATGTGGAGAGCTTCGATCTAACGGCACAACGCAAGAACATCGACAGCCTCATGGACATCATCCCCGAAATCCGCGCCGACATGGCTCAAGTCTTGCCCGCGCGCGTCATCGAGAAACGTAAGATCGACACGGGGTCGAAAGCCGGACGGATCGGTCTGCTGAAGCGCGAAATCTCGCGTCAGCGCGGTGGGATGAAGATTCGTCAGTTGTTCGAACAATTCGAGGATATCATCCTTCAGCTCACACCATGCGTCCTAGTAAGCCCTGCATCCGTCGCCCAGTTCTTCCCAGCAAACACCGCCCCGTTCGACATCGTCGTATTCGATGAGGCCTCCCAAGTGCGGGTCGCGGACGCGATCGGGGCAATGGGCCGAGGAAAGTCCGTCGTAGTCGTCGGAGACAGCAAGCAGATGCCGCCCACGTCCTTTGCCGAGACGTCCATCGATGAGGAGGCGATCGTCAGCGACACCGTGGCCGACGAAGAGTCGATTCTGAGCGAGTGCGTCAATGCGCAGGTGCCGCGCCAATGGCTGTCATGGCATTACCGCAGTCAGAGCGAGAGGCTCATCGCATTCTCGAATCACCGCTACTACGCGGGTCGCCTCTCGACGTTCCCGGGGCCCGCGCGGCCCGAAGACAAACGCTCCGGCCTCCATTTCGAGCGGATTCACGGCGAATTCCTGCGGAATTCCGCGGGGCGGGCAAAACGAACGAATCCTGAGGAAGCGAAGGCCATCGTCAAGGAGATTCAACTGCGTTTCGCCGAAACCGATAGAAAACCATCGTTGGGAGTCATCACATTCAACATACAGCAGAGAGATCTAATCGACAGGATGCTTCGAGACCTAGACGATGAGCGGATAACCCAAGCCCTCGAAGCGCCCGACGGATTGTTTGTGAAAAACCTTGAAAACGTCCAGGGAGATGAGCGTGACGTCATTTTCTTCTCTGTTGCATTCAGCAGAAACAAAAGAGGTACGCTTCCACTCAATTTCGGCCCGCTATCGCAGGCTGGTGGCGAGCGGCGGCTCAATGTCGCCATCACTCGGGCACGACGCGAGATCCGCCTATTCTGCAGTTTCGAACCGGAGGAATTGCGTGTAGGCGATACGAGTTCCGTGGGGATAAAGCATTTGCGCGATTATCTCCTTACGGCTCGTGACGGCGCGGAGGCCACCGACGGCGACCTGAGAAAGCGGAGCCACCGCGACAACCACCGGGATGAGATCGCCGAAGAACTGCGAAACCGCGGGCTTATCGTATCGACAGACGTCGGCATCTCGGATTTCCGGATCGATCTTGCGGTGGCCTCCGCGGAAGACCCCGATCACCCGTGCATGGCTATACTGCTTGACGGAGAATCTTGGTATAAACGCAAGACTGTTGTAGATCGAGATGGACTTCCATTAACGGTTCTGGGTCAACTCATGGGTTGGCCTGTCGTTGAACGTGTATGGCTTCCAGAATGGCTGGGCGACAGAGAAGGTGTCATCAACCGGCTCTGCAGTACGGTTATGGAAACTTCACAAGACCGTATTCAACAACAAAAAGAGTTTCAAACATCCTTTTCCGATTTTAAAGATAATTCTACTCATAAATCAACTAATTTTAAGAATAATATAGAAAATTCGGATCTTAAAATTAATGATAATAAAAATACAAACTGGAATGCTTTACATGAATTTCAATCTATAATTGGAGTGAAATCTAAAAATAATATCAGTAAAATTGAAGATCTACACAGTAAATTGCAAGAAAGAACAAATTATAACATAAATAAAGCAAGTAATGATATTTTAATTAGCGCAGAAGACTTTAATGTGAATCAAATCGATGATACGATTATTGTAATTGAGAATTTCACAAAGTTCGATGGCACAAATTACGGACTCACTATTGAGGATCTGGACAGCGGTTTCAACTTCGCAATGTCATCCTCACATGGCACATTCAGCGATCTCATTCGAGACATCCTCGAGGCAGAGGGTCCCATGCCCGCAAGGTGGTTGGCCAAACGCGCGGGTCAAGAACTCGGCTTGGAACGAGTGTCAGAGCCTAGGCTTCGCCAACTTATCAGAAAAATCCCACTTAGTCTGTCGATTGATCCACGTGATGGTTCAGTGTTTCCGCCAGGCGAGAAATACGACAAATTCAGAAAAGCTTACAGAGTGCGCAGAGGCACCCAACGTTGGTATAATTCTGTGAGTTTAGCTGAAACTATTAACGCTATAGTAACTGTTACACGATCTTTGAGAGGGGCGACTCGTGATGAGATTCAGCGAGTAGTCGCTTCGAAATTCTTCGGATATTCGCGCCGTGGTTCGAAAATCCAGAAGCTCTTGGACGAAGCGATGGATTGCGGTATCGAAGACGGACGCTTGACTGCGATGGGCGATTACATACGGCCAGCGCGTTCCTAGCCAATTGAAAGCTCGCCTCCACCACAGCCATTCTCGTCATCGACGCGATAAACTCGAAGCGTGTCCAAGAAGAAGATGCATCGCCCCTCGGGGACGCCTGCGCTCCATGCGGCTCAGGCGGCGGGCCTGGAGTACGCCCTGGTGGAGGTCCAGCACAGCGAGCATCAGGAGGGAGGCTATGCCCTCGACACCGCGCGGGTGCTCGAGCGCGATCCGTCGACGATATTCAAGACCCTCATGGCGAAGGTGGACGGCGATCCGGTGTGCGCCGTCGTCCCGGCCAGCGGGATGCTCAATCTCAAAGCCCTCGCCAGAGCGGTGGGAGGCAAGAAGGCCTGCATGATGCAGGCGCAGGACGCCGAGCGGCTCACCGGCTATGTCACCGGCGGCATCTCGCCGCTCGGCCAGCGCACGTCCAGCCCGATCGTCATCGACGAATCGGCGCGGGAGCTCCCCACCGTGCTCGTCTCAGGCGGCAGGCGGGACCTGTCCATCGACGTTTCGCCGATGGACCTGGCCGCAGCCGTCAGGGCGCACTTCGCACCGATCGCCGACGCCGGTCGCCACACCTGACGAACGCCGTGTGGGGTGGGCTCAGAAGCCCACCCCACATCCAACTCGACGGATCGTGCCGCCCCGCGCGGCGCCCAGCCAGCGCGTCACCGAGCACACCCGCCCGTGTGCCTCCCGGCATCGAGGTGCGGTGAGGCCGCATCGCGTACGCTACAATCTCGGCCTCAGGCACGCGTTGTGGCTTCTAAGCACCTACCGGGCTGCCGGCTGGGGCCTCACAGGCCTCATGCGAGTGAGCCCATGGGGTCCCAGGCGGGCAGGACGATCGGCTCGGTGTCCAGAACGGCCAGGACGTCGGTGGGCAGGCGGTCTTTGCGGATCGCGACCTCGAAGACGTGTTGGTCGAACCAGGAGTCGTTCATCGTGTTGAAGCCCTTGTCGGCGATTTCGTCGCCCCACGAGTTCTCGACGCGCCACCGGCGGGGCTCGCCGTCCACCAGGTCGACGCCGGTGAAGACCATCGCGTGGGTCATCATGGCCTCGCCGTATTCGAGCTCCTCAGCCTTCGTCATCGCCAGATCGATGCCGTAGGTGACTTCGTACTCGTAGAGGTTGCCGTCCCAGTATCCGCGATTGCGATCCGCCTGCTTGCCGGTGTCGCACCCCATCCACACGGGATCGCCCGCTTCGAGGGTGGCGACGGCGGCCGTGCGGATCACCTCGATCGGCACGTTGACATAGGTGACCGGCTTGGCCCCCACCACATTGCCGAGCCGGTCGACGGTGAAGGAACGGTAGAACGGCGAGGTCTCACGGGGATCGTTGACCAGGCACACGTACTGGTCGAGATCGGGCAGATAGCGTTCGGCGAACTCGCGCGGCGTGAACTCGCCCTCACGGTGGAAGTCACCGTCCTTCTCGTGCCACTGCCAGATGAACCGTTCGGGCGGCGTGCCCAAGTGGATCGCCAAGACCCGGTAGACCTGCCGCAGCACCGACACGCGGACGGCCTGCGCGTCCCCGCCTGCCGCCACCGCCGCGCGGACGTCGCGTGCTCCCCGGCGCAGCAGCATCTCAAGCGTGCGGTTCATCTCCGCGGTGTTCGAGGACGATTCGGTCTCCGGCATCGCATACTTCGGAACGACCCCGTACTTCTCGACGAGCGCGGCGAACATGTTCCACTGACCGCCGTCGTCGATGGGATAGTGGAGGAGGTAGTGGACGGTCCGATCGTCGAGTGGGCGGTCCGCCAAGTCGATCATCGACATGAGGAAGTAGTTGGCTTTCTCGAGCTTGTCCCAGAAATGCTGGTAGTTCTGCGAGAATTCGAAGCTCTCGAGTTTGGTCTGCTTGTAGACGGCCGGCTTGAGCGAGTTCAGCCCCGCGAACAGCCAGCAGCGGCCGGAGCGCTTCTGGTTGGTGATCGGCCATTTGTCGACTCGCACGGACATCGACGGGTCGATCGAGTTGACGACGTCGCGGTTGATCGCCACCTTGGAGATCGCGGTCTCGGCGACGGCGTTCTGGACGATGCGTGCAGTGCGATCGTCCCGGAAATCCGAGGCGAACGAGGCGAGAAGCTCCGAGTTCAGCGGATGGTTCGGCAATGGTCCTCCTTTGGGCCCCGAGGGGCGGGTGTTCCCCGGCACCGAAGGGTGCGCCCAGTCCGGCCCCGGGGGCGGTACGTTCCATGACCCGAGAATGCGATACGGCGCGCAGCGCCTCGCACAATCGGCAAGGTCAATGGTACGACCGCCCCCTGGTCTTCACTGCCTGACCAGTCCGATGGTGTCGGTTTTGTCCTTCTCCCAGTCGCCCACGATCAGTTTGTCGGTAGCGCGCCCGTAGGCGAGCGTCAGGTCGGCGTCGCCGCCTTGGAGCACGTCGCGCACGTATAGGACGTTGCCGCGGCGGACCCACACGGAGTCTTTGCCGTCGGCGTCCCAGTCGCCGGCGACGGCGGTATCGGTGGCGCGCCCGTAGGCGTAAGCAACGTCGGCCTTGCCTCCGGAGAGGCTGTTGCGCAGGTAGTTCATGTTCCCGCGGCGTACGCCCAGCGTGTCCTTGCCGTCGCCGTCCCAGTCGCCAGCGAGGCCGACGTCGTCGGGCCGCCCGTAGGTGACCGTCGCGTCGGCGGGACCGGAGGTCGTCAGATCGTACTTGATGGAGAAGACGTTCCCGTTCTTGACGGCGAGGTCGTCCTTGCCGTCGCCGTTGAAGTCTCCGGCGAGCACCTGGCCGGTGCCGCCGCCCGTGAAGGTGAAGGTCTTCGTCTTCGAATCCGACCTCCTCGACTCGTAAAGGGTGAACTTCTCACCCTGGCGCACGGCCACGGTGTCATAGCCGGTGCCGAAGAAGTTGCCTGCGACGACGTCGCCCTTGACCGTGATCATCCCGTATTCTCTGTAGTACTTGGTAAGGCTGTTGATGAAGAAGACGTTGCACGTGCCCGCTTTCTGGCAGGGATCGGTATACGGCCTGCCCTCCGGATCCTGTTGCACGCCTCCGGCTCCGGGCGTGCCCGTCGGATCGGTGCTCGGTTGGGCCGTCTCGGAGGTCGCGCCGCCGGGGGACGTCGAAGCCCCGGACGTCGCGGAAGGCGAGGCTGTGGAGCCCGGGGTGGTCGGGCTCGTCGACGACGAAGGTTGTGCTGACGGCTGAGGGCTCGTCGACGGCGAAGGTTCGGGCTGCGCAGCGCCTTCGCCGGAGGAGTTGACCGGCGTCGGCGCGGCGACCGTGAAGTCGGCTTTGTTGTTGTCCGTGTCACGGCCGTCGACGCGGCTATACGCCAAGCTCTCGGTGACGCACCGCTTCTCCACGCACTTGTCGATGGCCTCGGTCTCCTTCCTGTCGCCGTGACTCCAGCCCACGGCGTCGATCACACCCGGGGTTCCGGCCAAGTCGGACTTCCCGTTGGCCGCGGCGACGCCCTCCCCGCCCCGAGCCAGAACCACTGCGCCGTTTGCGGGAATGCCCAGAGGGACCTGGGCGTCGACGGCGGGCAGCGGTTTGCCGTCCTCTCCGTTGCTCACGCCCTTGATGAGGTAATGGCCCTTCGGCGCGATCGTCCCCGTGAGCTTCGTCAGGCCCTTGAGCTCCTTGTGATCGGGGACGTTGACGCCGAGGACCATCCCATTGAGCGAAATCGGATGTGCCGTCGGGTTGTACAGTTCGACGAACTGAGAGGAGTAGGCGGCGCCCCGTTCGCCGCCGTGTGCGTAGACCTCGTTGATGACGATGTCGTCTCCCGACGTGGTGGCCGAGGCCGAGACGGCGATGGCCGGTGAGGCGAGCATGGCGACGCCGGCGACCAGCGACAGCCCACGCCCCCTTTTCCTTGCGATATTCATGTTCATTCCTCTTCCTGCTGCCCTTTCGGCGGCATTTCAGGCCTGCGCCGGGCAATCGTCGTTCCGAGCGCCGGAAACGCTCTCGTTTCGGCAGCGAAGGGAACATCGTTCCGGCAGCTGGGTGAGCGTTGCGGCGATGACCGGCGCATCAAAATGGCACTACCCATGTTAGGCGCTGGCGGGCCGTTGCGGAAGCACGACCTTGGTTCTTTTGGAACGCGCCCAGTCCGGTAGCGCGGGGAAGAAGCCGATAGCCGCCCTCGCTCACGCAGCCCCGAACCGAATACCGATTCACGGCCTGCCTGAGATCAGCGTAGCCGCCCGCGCCCAACTGAGCGCGGTACGCGGGGCGGCTCTGACTGCGGGCCAAGGCGGGTCTATCTCCAGGCCAAGTCAAGGGTAGCCCACAGAATCCTGCACAAGCTCGGGAAATCATCCCGCAGGGGGAGTGCGCTCGAAACCTTCCAGCCCTAAGGTTATTCCTAGAGCAGCGAAAGGTTCTGAATCCGGAACCCACACGCTCACCTCAACCCAACCTCAACACATGCGCAATCGAGAAGACAGAGATTGGGATCGCGCGTTTACCGCGCGAAGGGAATCGGTGCGAACGGGGGGTTCGCACCGATTCCTTATTCTTCGAAGCCGGTGCCTCGGGGGGTGTGCCATTCACGCATTGGCGACAGGCACCGGCAAGCGGAAACACGCCCAACGGTTCACGCTCCCGCGGGTAGCCGTGCAGACAGATGCTCCCCGAAGTCGACGGCAATCCTTGCCGCAACCGCGCTTGACGTCAGAGGAACACCTTTCCGCCATGAGACGAGGTTACATCCCCTAAAGGAAGGAATTCATCGTCCGCATATGGGTAGTATCCCCCATACTCGCCGCCTATCGGTGCCGACGGCATCTCCGGTAATTCATCACTGTGGTGAACGCCGTCTCCGTTCATCCCGTTTCCCCCATGAAATAGCGATGGTGAAGCCTTTGCATTAATTCACCATTCCTTGTCCGCATCCGCGAACGCACCTAGTCTGAAACCATGAACACAGCACCAGTCCAGGTCCGCGACTTGCGGGTGAGCCGGGGAGGGCGTCTCGTGCTTCCGGGTCTGTCCACGCAGTTGGACTCCGGAACCGTCACGGGCCTTCTCGGCCCGTCGGGTTCGGGGAAGTCCACACTCATCCGCTCGATCGCCGGAGTTCAGCGCATCGACTCGGGAACTGTGAAGATACTCGGGTATCCCGCCGGGACCCGAGCCGCAGCACGATGTCTGGGATACATGACGCAGGCATCCTCGGTATACACCGACCTGTCAGTGCGCGAGAACGTCGCATACTGGGCGCGCATCTCGGGGGCCGAGCGCGGCGAGGCCGAGTCCGTCATCGAGCACCTTCATCTCGCCTCACTGGCCGGCCAGCCGGCGGGACGGCTCTCCGGCGGGCAGACCTCTCGCGTCGCCCTCGCCTGCGCACTCGTCGGCAATCCTCCCGTGCTTCTCCTGGACGAGCCCACCGTCGGGCTCGACCCGGTGCTGCGGGAGGAGATCTGGGACTTTCTGCGAGAGCGAGCGGCAGCGGGCACAACGATCCTCGTCTCCTCCCACGTCATGGACGAGGCCGCCCGCTGCGACAAACTGCTGCTCATCCGCCACGGTGAGATACTCGCCACAGGCAGCCCCGACGATATCCGCAAGCGCACGGGAGTCGAGGACCTCGACACCGCCTTCCTCAATCTCATCAAGGAGCATGCAGCATGAGCCGGCTGACATTCGCCATCGCGGGTCGAGTTCTACGCCAACTCCGGCACGATCCGCGCTCCGTCGCCCTCGTCACCTTGGTCCCCATCGTGCTCGTCACGCTCCTCCACGAGATCTTCGCCGGAGCCGAGCCGCTGGTCTCCCATATCGAACTGTCCATCCTTGCCGTCTTCCCGCTGTTTATCATGTTCCTCCTGACTGCGGTGGCAACTGTGCGCGAACGCACTTCGGGAACGCTGGAAAGCCTCATGGCCTCCCCGATACACAGGGCCGACATCATCCTGGGCTACACCCTGGCCTACGGCGTCTTCGCCCTCGTGCAGTCGGCGTTCACCACGCTCTTCTGCTACTGGGCGCTGGACATGCGCCTGACGGGAAGCGTCTTCGCCGTCCTGCTGGTCTCCTTCATCACCGCCGTCCTGGGGATCGCGCTGGGGCTCCTGGCCTCGGCCGTCTCCCGCAACGAGTTCCAGGCGGTGCAGCTGACCCCCGCGATCATCGTGCCGCAGGTTCTGCTGTGCGGGCTCCTGGGCGAGCGGGACGAGATGGCCGAGTGGCTTCACCAGCTGTCGAATGCGATGCCTCTGTCGTGGTCTGTGGACGCCTTGGAAGAAGTCGCTCAGCACTCGAATCTGACCTCGCACTATTGGTCGAGCTTGGGGATCGTCGTGGGATGCACCGCACTGGCTCTGGCATTGGCGTCACGCACTCTCCGCAGGAGGACGCCGTGACCGCCCTCCCGGCGGACGACCCCGCCTCCGATGGCGGAATGCCGCGCAACGTCGAATCTCCCACGCGCAATCGCCCTCACAGGGGGCGCCGCCCGGGGAACCCCGATACGCGAAGCCACATCGCGCATGTGGCTTCGCGCCTCTTTCTGCGCGACGGCTTCCACAGAACCTCCCTACGTGCGGTGGCCCGGGAGGCTGAAGTCGATCCGGCCCTCGTCCACCACTACTTCTCATCGAAGGAAAACCTCTTCTTCGCGTCCATGGAGATCGGCATCGACCCGGACAAGGTCTTCAAGCACGCCACGGAGCTGGGTACTTCGGCCCTCGGACGGCGGCTCGCCTCCCTCATCGTCAGAATCTGGGAATCCTCCACCGGCGAGGGCATCCTCAACTCGTTCCTCGACGCCCCTGGTACCATCCAGCTCTACGGAAGCGTCGTCGAACGGCAGATGGGGCGCGCTTTCGACCTCTTCTTCCCCGGACGTACGGCTGCCAAACTAGAGGCTCTGGCCCAAGTCCAGGCCATTGTCTCCGGGATGGTCCTGACTCGGTATGCACTCCGGCTGAAGGCCGCCACCTCCCTGAGCTCGGCTCAGGCGATTCGAATGTACGGGGATCTCATCCAGAGCGTCATCGATCGGACCGTCGAGGATCTGGAAGCCTAGAATCGCCTGGGGCACGGGAGCCGTCAACCGCCCCAATCGCCCAAAGCCCCCTCCAGAGCGCCGAGAGCGGCGTCGATGAGGAGATGCCGGTCGTCGGCGGGACAACCGGCCTCCACCCACGCCAAACAGGCCGCGTCGAGGAACCCGAAATAGCCCCGCACAGCGTATCCGTGCCGCTTCCATTCGCCGATTCCCAGGAGCTCCGAGAGTTCGCGAACGTAGGCTTTCCTGGCCCGTTCCCGGACGTCCAGTGCCTCGGGAGGCTCGTCTCCCCCGCGCAGAGGCACCGCCCATGCATCGGGGTGCCCCGCAATGTGATCGAGGTAGACGAGAAGCGACACCTTCACCCGCTCTCGTGCGCCAACCTGGCCGAGATCGGCGATCGCCCGGCGCTGGGCCCGGGCCAGGACGCCGATGGTCTCCCGTACCACGGCGGCGTACAGTTCGGCCTTCGAACCGAAGTAGTGGAAGACCAGCGCCTGGGAGGTCTGAGCCCTTTCGGCTATGCCGGCCATCGTGGCACTCGCGTAGTTCGTTTGCGCGAACTCCTCGCCCGCGGCCCCGAGAATCACCTGGCGCCGATCCTCGGCGCTCATCCGGCGCCGCTGCGGAATCCGCTTGCGCTTGCGGCGACTCTCAGGGTTCATGCTTCCCATCCTAGCCCCTATTGAGTTAAACTCAATAGCACTGTTGATACTGACTCAATAGGAGGATCCGTGTCTCTTCTCGACGACGCCATCTGGTGGCACGTCTACCCTCTCGGCGCCCTCGGCGCCCCGATCCACGAGCGGAAGGGGAGCGAAAGCGGCCACCGTCTCAGAAGATTGGACGCCTGGCTCGACTACGCGATCGAACTGGGGTGCTCAGGGCTTCTACTCGGCCCGATCTTCGACTCCGTCTCCCACGGGTACGACACGCTCGATCACTTCGCCATCGATCCCCGCCTGGGCGACGCGGACGATTTCGACCGTCTCGTGGCCGAATGCCGCGCGCGCGGCCTGAACATCCTGCTCGACGGAGTCTTCAACCACGTGGCGGCGAGTCACCCCGACGCCGCCAGGCTCTCCCGCCGCGGCGAGGACGGCGCCGTCCGCTCATGGGAAGGGCACGGCGGCCTCACGGCCCTCGACCACTCCAACTCCGAGGTGGCCGACCTGGTAGCCGAAGTCATGCTCCACTGGTTGCGCAGAGGCATCGCAGGGTGGCGGCTCGACGTCGCCTACGAGGTGCCTCCGGAATTCTGGCGGGAGGTCACCGGGCGGGTGCGCCGTGAATTCCCCGGAGTCCTCTTCCTAGGCGAGATGATCCACGGGGACTACTCCGGCTTCGTCGAGGCCAGCGGCCTGGACACCGTCACTCAATACGAGCTGTGGAAGGGCACGTGGAGTTCGATCAAGGACCGCAATTTCTGGGAGCTCGCCTGGGCGCTCGACCGGCACGCCGGGATGTGCCGAGGTTTCGTGCCGCAGACGTTCATCGGGAATCACGACGTCACCCGGATCGCGAGCGAAGTGGGCGACGACGGCGCCGTCCTGGCCGCCACGGCCCTCTTCACGCTGCCCGGCATGCCCTCCGTCTACTACGGCGACGAACAGGCTTTCCAGGGCCGGAAACTCGAAGGCCTGCACGCCGACGACGAGCTGCGCCCGCCGTTGCCCGCTTCCCCGGCGGAGCTGTCTCCCGCGGGCGAATGGATGTATCGGATCTATCAGCGGCTCATCGGCCTGCGACGCCGCAATCCGTGGTTGTCGAGGGGCCGCCTGAAAGTGATCGCCAAGGAAAACGCGTGGATCGAGTACAGGGTGAGCGGCGACGCTCCGGATCAGGACCTGCGCGTCAGGCTCGCACTCGAACCACAGTGCTCGGCCACGGTCATGTGCGGCGGTGAGACGGCCTTCCACTGGGAGAGATGACGGGACGGCCGGGGGCGGAGGCGCTTTCGGCCGGTCGTCGAACGGCGACTTCCGCTCAGCGCGGCCGCCACACGACGATCGCCGATTTCGCCTCGCTCTGCCGCTCGAACCACTCGGCTTCCTCGTCCGCCAGCTCCGTCTCTTCAGACGTCGGACGAGACCGCAGTTCGTCTCTCGTCATAACCAGGACAGTTCCGTCAGCCCTGGCGGCGAAGACCCGCTCGTCCAACAGGCGCTGACGCTCAACTACCTCCCTGGCGGCGGCGAGCTGCCTCGACAGGCTGTCCACTTGTTCGCGCAACCTCGCATTCTCGTCTTGGAGCTCGATGATCTGGGCGATGCCCGCGAGATTGATCCCCTCCCGCTGCGACAGCCGCTGGATCTCCAGAAGCCTGTCGACGTCGTCCAGGGAATACCTGCGGCCTCCCCCACGGGTCCGGCGAGCGCGAACGAGCCCCAGACGGTCATACTGCCTGACCGTCTGGGGGTGCATCCCGGATAGCTGTGCGGCCACCGAAACGGTGAGAACCGCCGCGTCTCGCCCCGGCATGTCAGTTTCTCGCCATCTTCGCGAACTCGCCGCGCGGGTCGGCGTCGCTGGTCGCCGAAGCGAAGAGTTCGACGGCGCGCTTGGCTTCGTCCGACAGCCTCTTCGGCACGGCCACTTTGAGGCGTACGTACATATCGCCCGTGCCGACGCCCTTGCCGCGTATCCGTAGAAGCTTCCCCGTCGAGGATCCCTCGGGGACCTTCACCTTCACGGTCTTGCCGTCGAGCGTGGGAACCTCGATCGTGGCGCCCAGGGAGGCTTCGGGGAAGGAGACCGGGACATCGGCGTACACGTCCTTGCCGCGAAGTTCGTAGACGGGATGCTTCTCGACGTTGACCGTGACGATGATATCGCCGTCGGGACCGCCGTTGAGGCCTTCGCCGCCCTTGCCGGGGATGCGGATTTTCTGCCCGTCCGTCACTCCGGCAGGGATCTTCGCCGTGACCGACTTCCCGCGCGCCGTCGTCACTTTGACGGTCGTGCCCGACGCCGCCTTACGCAGCGGAATCGAGATGCCGGCCGTCAGGTCCTCGCCACGGACGGCTCTGCGGGAGGAGCCGAAGCCGCCGAACCGACCGCTTCGCCCGCCTCCGGAACCGAACATTCCCAGAATGTCCTCGAAACCGCCGGACGAGCCTGCGCGGAATCCCGAGCCTTCCGAACCGGAGAACTGAGTTCCGCCGAACATCGAGGCGAACATGTCCTCGAACTCCGCGGAGGATCCGCTGCCTGCGGTGAACCGCGGCCCGCCCGCTCCGAAGGCGCGAATCGCGTCGTATTCCTTGCGGTCGGCCTCGTTGGACAGCACCTGGTAGGCCTCGCCGACCTCCTTGAAACGATCCTCCGCCGCTTTGTCGCCCGGATTGCGATCGGGGTGGTATTGGCGCGCGAGCTTGCGATAGGCCTTCTTGATCTCCTCGTCCGTAGCCTCCTTGGAGACTCCGAGCGCCTTGTAGAAATCCTTCTCCATCCAGTCCTGGCTAGCCATCGCGCCTCACCTCCCCGTTCCTGTGCATCTGCATCTCATCCCTGTCCGTTCGTCTACGCATGCGCTACTCGGGGGAGACGACTCCGACGCGCGCCGCTCGGACGATCTTCTCGCCGATCCGGTACCCCGGCTGGATGAGAGTGCCGATCTGCTCCGTTTGAACGTCCGCGGATGAAGAGTGCATGAGCGCTTCGTGGACCTGGGGGTCGAAGTCGTCCCCTTCGGCGCCGTAACGCTCGACGCCGAAGGCCGACCGCAGGGTCTGCTCCACCTTGTCGAGGATCGCTCCGACGGGTCCCGTCAGGTCGCCGTGCTGACGCGCCAGCTCGGCGTCGTCGAGCACGGGGAGGAGGGCGGTGATCACGGAGACGACTCCCTCTTCCCGGCGCGCCGCGCCCTCCGCTTTCGAGCGGCGCACGAAGTTTCCGTATTCCTGCTCGACGTTGTAAAGGTCGGCGGTGCGCCGGGCAAGCTGATCCTCCAGTGAGGCGATGGACGCCATCGCCTCACTGAGCGGATCAGACGAATCGCCCGCATCCGCCTTCCGGACGCCGGCGGCGGATCGCTCCGGATCCCCGCCTTCTCCGGTTTCGTTCTTCACTGTTCGGTCCTTCGAAGCGGCGGCGTCTTCCGCCTGCCCAGCGGCAGCCTCGGTCGCGTCGACGTCCGGGGCATCCGCCTCACCGGCTGCGTGGGCATCGCCGACCGAGGCGGTCGACGTCGCGTCGACCCCGACCGCCTCTTCCTCGGGGACCTCGGGATGCGCCTGAGGATCCGTCACTTGTTCTCCTTGTTCTCCTCGTCGTCGACGATCTCGGCGTCCACGACGTCTTCTGAAGCGCCGCTCGCGGATGACGTCTGAGCGGTTCCGGTCTGACCGGAGGCGTAGAGGGCCTTGCCGATCTCCTGTGACTTCTCGCTGAGTTCGTCAAGGGCCTTTTTGACGGCTTCGACGTCTTCGCCCTTGAGGGCTTCGGTCACCTTGTCCGCGGCTTCCTTGACGGTGGTCGAAACGGAGTCGGGGAGTTTGTCCTTGTTCTCCTTGAGGAGCTGCTCGACGGAGTAGACGGTCTGCTCGGCCTGGTTGCGGACTTCGGCCTCCTCACGGCGCTTGGTGTCCTCGGCGGCGTGCTCCTCGGCCTCCTTGACCATGCGGTCGATCTCCTCCTTGGGAAGGGCCGAACCGCCGGTGATGGTCATGGACTGCTCCTTGCCCGTCGCCTTGTCGCGCGCGGAGACGTGGACGATGCCGTTGGCGTCGATGTCGAACGTGACCTCGATCTGCGGCACGCCGCGAGGGGCCGGGGCGATACCGGTCAGGTCGAAGGTTCCCAGCGGCTTATTGTCGCGGGTGAACTCGCGCTCGCCCTGGAACACCTGGATCGTCACAGACGGCTGGTTGTCCGTCGCGGTCGAGAAGGTCTCGCTCCGCTTGGTCGGGATGGCCGTGTTGCGCTCGATGAGCTTGGTCATGATCCCGCCGGTCCCGCCCAGGCTCGTCTCGATGCCGAGGGAAAGCGGCGTGACGTCGATGAGCAGCACGTCGGATCGATCGCCGGAGATGACGCCCGCCTGCAGAGCCGCGCCGATGGCCACGACTTCGTCGGGATTGACGCCCTTGTTGGGCTCGCGGCCGCCCGTCAGGTCCTTGACGACGTTCGTCACCGCGGGCATGCGGGTCGAACCGCCGACGAGCACAACGTGGTCGATGTCTGAGACCTTGATGCCCGAATCGCGGACGACGTTGTGGAAGGGGGCCTTCGTGCGCTCGAGGAGGTCCTTGGCCATCTCCTCGAATTTCGCTCGGGTCAGCGTCTCGTCGACGTGGATCGGGCCCGAGTCCGACATGGAGATGTACGGGAGGGAGATGTTCGTCGACGTGGTCGAGGACAGCTCCTTCTTAGCTTTCTCAGCGGCTTCCTTCAGGCGCTGGAGGGCGATCTTGTCCTTCGAGAGGTCGACGCCGGACGAGGCCTTGACCTGCTCGACGAGCCAGTTGACGATGCGCTCGTCCCAGTCGTCGCCTCCGAGTTTGTTGTCGCCGGAGGTGGCGCGCACCTGGATGGTCGAGAAGCCGTCGTCGTCCTTGCCCACCTCCAAGAGGGAGACGTCGAAAGTGCCGCCGCCCAGGTCGAAGACGAGGATGAGCTCGTCCTCCTTGCCCTTCTCCAGGCCGTAGGCGAGAGCCGCGGCTGTCGGCTCGTTGACGATGCGCTGCACGTTGAGGCCCGCGATGGTGCCCGCGTCTTTAGTCGCCTGACGCTGAGCGTCATTGAAGTAAGCGGGGACGGTGATAACCGCCTCCGTGACGGGTTCGCCGAGATAGGCTTCCGCGTCCTTCTTCAGTTTCTGAAGGATGAAGGCCGAGATCTGCTGCGCGGTGTACTTCGTTCCGTCGATGTCGACGGTCCAGTCGGTCCCCATGTGCCGCTTGACGGAGGAGACGGTCCGGTCGACGTTCGTGACGGCCTGCCGTTTGGCGACTTCGCCGACCAGGACTTCTCCGTTCTTGGAGAAGCCGACCACGGAGGGCGTCGTCCGTGCCCCTTCCGCGTTGGCGATGACGGTCGGCTCCCCGCCCTCCAGGACGGAAACGCAAGAGTTCGTGGTGCCGAGGTCGATGCCTACTGCACGTGCCATAGAGTGTTTCTCCTTTTCACTTCTTCAGGTAGCCCTGCTGGGCGCTACCTCAAGTTCGCTCGCCGTCGGATCTTACATCCGCTCGGCTCCGCTTTTCTTGAGTCCAACAAGCTCAACTCTCGACGGGGTGGCTCTATTCCCACGACTTTCCCCCAGCCGCGTGACCTCGTTCACTTCACGAGGGCGCCTACCATACGCGAGACACCCTGTCGACCCAGGAGCCTTTGAAGAACTCCCCCGCCGGAATGCGGGGTCCACACGGGCGAAAGGTTGGGCAGGTGGGAGGCGAGCACGTACAATGCCAAAGAGGGTGTCCGCCTGTCGACATCGCTTTACGCAACATTCCAAGGAGAAATCATGTCTCGCAAAATAGCAGCCGCCTTGGCGGTTGTAACCGCTCTCTCCCTCTCCGGATGCAAGAGTGATGATTCCAAGAGCGATTCACCATTTAAGGGAAGCGACTCCGATCGATCCCAGATCATCGACAAGGCCGTCAAGGCGAACAAGGACAAGCCGATTCCATCCTCCGACGCGAAGATCGATGGTGAGGTCAAGCTTAAGATCAAAGAGCCGAGCAATTCGTACAACATCGACGTCGACGGCAAGGTCAAGGCCGAATACGATGCCGATTCAGGTGACGCCTCCGCCTCTTTCAAGGGCAAGATCAAAGTACCCGGCAAAGGTTTCACCAATGACAAAATGGACCTCCAGGGGTATGCCCACAAGGCCGGAAGCGTCTATGATCTCTACGGGTCGATGAATGGAATGTGGGTCAAGACCACCACACCGTCGAAGAACATCGATTCGGCTCTGAACAAAGTGAGGAATTCGAATCCTTCGGCGATCCCAAGCATCAATCCTTCAAATTACGCCAATAATGACTACGCGGACGTGAAAGTCAGTGAAAAAGGCGACAACTATGTCATCAAAGTCACACCAAAAGACAAAGTTATTGATCAACTGATCACCAGTGCGCAACGTTCCAAAGTCAATATTGATAAAAAGAGCATCAAAGCAAGCCTCGAACTCGAAGTGGATAAGAAATCTTATGCACTCAACTCATTGGACTTGCAGGTCGAGGGGAAGACTACCGACGGTAGTGCTTCCGTAGACGGCAGTTTGAAACTCAAGATTGACCGTAAAGCAAACGTCACAATCAAGTTGCCAGACGCCGCGAAGAACGCACAGCCGCTCTCGGGCTCCCGCTCAACGTTCAGTCCGTCACCCGTCGGTTGATGCCAACCGCCTGACAGTGGGGCCGGCCCGGGGCCGGCCCCACTTCGTAGCTTGACTTCTTCCTGAGCTCAGTCCGCCGCTCGATGGCTGCCGCTGAACGGGGCACTTTTGCGATCAGACCTGGGTCACAGGCGAATACCCCACAGAAAGGCTCCTTCGTGGTGTAGATTTAATCATCCAATCTTGAGGTCTCGAGGAGGATCCATGAACCGGATGAAAATCGCGGCAGCCGTCGCCTCAGTCGCGCTACTCGTCTCTGGGTGTACGTATGGACGCGACGACGCCTCCAAAGAAACCGCTCTGGAAATCGTCGACGGAGTGGACAATCCTCTGTCGACCGGCGGCAACGCGCTTCCGAGCAAAGATTTCACCATGAAGGCCGAGATGGTCATTCGCTCTCAGAAAACTTCCGAGCCCACTCGAGGCCGTATGGAGATCTCCTACGACGCCGAAACATCGACGCTGAAGGCGACTTCCAGTTCTCCAGACGAGAATTCCACTATTTACTTGGTCAAGAATGACAACAATTACAACGCTTATGAGAATATAGACGGCCTGTGGTCGAAGGAGACTCTGAACAAGACGACTTTTGACAACGCTCTCACCGGTGCGACTGCGGGACTTTCCGATCTGCACCAGCTCATTGAGGATTCGGACGATGTCGACGTCGAAGTCACGGACGACTACTACATTCTGTCCGCGGAGCCTCCGGCTGGCACGTTGACGTCTATGACAAAGCAATTCGATGACAATGGCGCCGAGGAGGAAGCTGAAGACGCCGAAAAAGGGCAAATAGAGTTCGCTATTGCTAAAAACAGTAAAAAACTTACAGCCATGAAAGTGAAGATCAAGGGCTCGAAAGATAAAACTTACGGCAATTATTCTCTAACTTATGATATTAAAATCAGTGATGATGCTAATGTGAGTTTGAAAGTTCCAGACGAAGCTAAAAACGCCCCCACACAGGGAGTTCTCGAATAGTTGAAGAGCCGAAAAGAGCAATAGACGCCGTCCAGGAGGTTCATCATGGAATCCGTTGCCACCGTGACCACATCTCGGGCCGCCAGATACGGCAAGCAGCTCGCCGCCCACATGGGGCGCAGGATATCCGCTTCCTGGGACGGCGAGTCGGGAAGCTTAGAGTTCTCCGACTCCTGCGCCGTCGGCCTTCACGCCTCCGATGAAGCGCTGACGATGTCGCTCAAGTGCCCTTCTGATGAGATCGGACACTTCGAATCCGTGATCGGCAGGCATCTGGCGCGTTTCGGAGCCAGGGAAGCGTTGACTGTGTGCTGGATCCGCGACGACGGTTCGGAGGGGACGACTCAGGGCCCGTTCACCCCGGAGAGCAAACCCGCCGGCTAGGCATCGAAGGTCTTCGCGGGCTGGCCGGCAACTCCTCTCAATCGTCTGCGGGCATGTCGCGCTACGGCCTGCGTTCCCCCGCTCGCACCGGCGCCTCTATCACGTTGCCAGCCGGCGGTTGAGGGCAGGTCCCGAAAGGCGTGAAAGCCGCAGGGAAATTGAGCGCCCGGTTGAAGTCGATGGTCACGGCAGCTTCGCCGGCGGCGGGAGCGGGAAAGCTGACAGACCGCCAATCCGCCGTCTCTACTCCATTGGTTCCGTCGTGGAACACGGCTGTGAGCTCGCCATCACCGCCTTGGACCGCCAAGCGGGACGAGACGCCCGCGTAAGTGAAGGACACGTCGCCTATGAGATGCGCCGTTCCAGACACCGCCGGATTGGCCGTCGATATGGCGACGTCTCGGGGGCGACTGTAGGGCGTGAACTCACCAGCGACGACGGCCTGGGGATCGTAGTCATAGGTCGGCACGCCGGTGAAGGCCGTCAAGGTCGGCGCCTGTGAGTCACGCACCCTGACCAGGTAACCGGCGCCACGGCGAGCGACTTCCGCGACCTTCGTTCCAGATGATAGCGACATGTCCGAACCGTTCGGAAAGGTGAAGGTCACCTCCCCCGCGAGGGCCTCGCCGTGCCGGAACACTGAATCTCCGGAGGAGAACGCCGCGCGGACGGTGCCGTCGACAACATGCCAAAGGCCTGGAAAATCCGGCAGATTCGCCGGTTCAGGGGTGATCCACGTAAGGGAGACGAGGCTCAGCCACCCGTGTTCGTCAGCTAGGGTCGAGTTGCGGCGATTACGCCATTCATTCCAGGATTCTTCCGCGGTCATACGGGTATTGTAGGCACCCTCATCGCGAACGCGCCCGCGTGCCGCGAACACCGCCGCCGCATGTGCGTCCAATGAGATCGATTGAGCGAATGCGCCGCCTTCTACTCCGCCATCGCCCGGAGCGGATGGGTGCCGTCGGCCGGAGGGGACGAAGTGAAGAGACGAGGCTCCCAGTGCGGAAAGACGAGACACGGTCGTGACGCGGCGACACCAGTGTTCAAGCCGAGACCCCTGGCGCGAAAAGACGAAACTCCGCCGAAGCGGACTGACGGATCAGCTCATAAGATCAATGCCCCGCTGTGATTGGCGCCACTCTCGTCGGTTTGGTCCTATCACCGAGGCGGATGTAAAATTTTCGACGTCCCGAATTCGAGGCACGCGCTCGTAGCTCAATGGATAGAGCATCTGACTACGGATCAGAAGGTTGGGGGTTCGAATCCCTTCGAGCGCGCCGAGGCTCCGCACTGGTCGAGACGACTCCCGGTGCGGAGTTTTCGCCACTTTTGTTGAACCGGCCGTTCTGTCGACATTGGCTCCGCTCGATCACAGACCGCGACAGCCATCGCCCGACTGGGACGGCGCGAATCTACTGGGTTCGAAACGTGTAGCCGGTTTCGTCGCGCGCCTCGAGCCGAAGGGCCGAGCCGTCGGCGGGCACCGTTATCTCGGCCGTGAATCCGTAAGCAGAGCCGTTTCCGCCTTCTGGGCCTGCCGAAGGCGCCGGATCACCGGCGGGTGTAGGCGTCTGGGAGCCTGCGGGTGATGCCTGGGAGTCGGCAGGCGTGGGCGTCGGACCACCCGCGGGTATGGACGCCTGGGAGTCGGCAGGCGTGGGCACTTCAGAGGGAGCCGCCGTTGTTCTGCCTGCGGTTGTCGGCGCTTTGGTTCCGGGCAGCTGTGAGGCGTCCGTCCAGTCGTGCAGCACGGAGGTCTTCCCGTTCGGTGAGACCGCGAGGATGCGCGCCTGCCGTCGGCCGTTCACACCGCCTGAGACCTCGACCGTCACAGGGGACTTCGAGCCGCGCACGAGTTTGTCCGCGTTGCGCAAGACCGCCTTGAGGGGCGTATAGGAGTGCAGCTGCCTCGCCGGATCCATGCCTGCTTTGGACATCTGCCCGGAGACGAGATTCCACGCCGCGGACCCGGGCGCCGCCGCCACGTAGACTTTCACCTTGCCGGTGCCGGTCCCGCTAGCGCCATCCAGTCGGAATTCCTTCAGGGTGGACGGCAGAACCAAGTATTCCGGGAAAACGCCGTACACGTAGGACACGGACGTCATACCTTCGCCGAAATAAGCGGATTTCGGCTCGCCGCTGCGGAAATTAGTCGAGTCGGTGAATTTTCCGTTGATGCCGCGGCGCACGATGAGGCGTACGGGCATCGTCCCGGAAAAGCAATCTTGGGCGATCTCACGGATGTTCGTGCCGAACTCAACCTCGCGCAAACCGGTAGACGCGAAGCCGTCGACGTACTCGAGGCTTTGAGGGAATTTCACTTCTGTCAGCGCGGACGCACCGTAGAAGGCGTCTCCCTCAATGCGCTTAAGCCCCTCGGGCAGAACGACCTTCGCCAACTTCGCGTTCTCGCTGAAGGCTCCCCTGTCGATCTGCACAGTTCCCCGCCGAACCGCATACTCGATCGAAGAGTTCCCGCTCGGAGAAAGAGTCAGATGCAACCCATCAGCACGCTTCGTATAAAGGACATTACCGTACACGAAAAATACGGAATTAACAGCGGAAACCGTGAGACTTTTGAGATTACGAGTATGATAAAATGCATTTTGACCCAAAGACGTCAACTTAGCTCCAATATGAACTTTCTTTAATTTGTCATTGGACCAAAAGGCGTGCTCTTCGATGCTCGTGACAGAGTCGGGGATGACGAGGTCAACTATAGATGTCCGTCCGAAACCGTAGTCTTTGATAGTTGTGAGTCTTCCAAGCTCAGGACGCATATTCACATATGTGAGCTTGCCATTATGACTGAAGGCCATGGTGCCCACCGTAATCGTTCCGCCGAGATCCACGCTCACAAGACTCGATATGGCGCTGAAAGCCCACATCTCTACTGTTTCGACACCTTTAGGAAGATTTACCGATGTTAGAGCCGTTAATCGGAATGCTTCATTCCCTATACGTTTTAATGTCGAAGGAAAGGAGACGTTCATAATTTTCACTTCGTGAAAAGCCTTATTAGAGATTTCTCTGACGCCTTCGGGTATCGAATAGGAACTGACACCCCGTTTCCACGCGGCCGGGAAGGCGATGAGCTTCGTCTTGTCCTTGTTGTACAGCACTCCGTCGACACTGGTGTAGTTGAGGGCGTCGTCCTTGACCTGTATCTCGGAGAGCTTCGGCGTACTGACGAAAGCCCCCACGAGGATATCCGCGCGGACGTTCTTCCCTATGAGAATCCGCTTCAAGGATGTAGCATGCGAGAAAGCCTCCGAAGCGATCGTCTGGACGGAGTCGGGAATGTCGATCTCCTCCACTGGAGTCAGCACGAACGCTCTAGCCCCCACGTGCTTGAGACCTTCGTTGAGGGTGATTTTTTCGACCTTCGAGCCGCTCAAGAAGCCGTCGCCGACGGAGATCACTCCCTTCGGCAGGGAGAACTCCGTGAAAGCGGTACCAGAGAACGCCCCGGCTCCGATCTCGGTCAGCTTGGACGGCAGGCCGACGCCTGCTCTCTTTCCTCCGCGGCCAATGAGCGTGAAGTCGGACAGTTCCCCATTCGACTTGAAAGCCCTTTGGCCGATGCGCGTCACGCTGTCCGACAGCGTCACCTTCGCCAGTTTTGCGCAGTGGCGAAAAGCGTCGTCGGGGATCTCGGTCAGCCCCGCCGGGAGGGAGATCTCCCGCATCGAGCAGCTTTGAAAAGCCCCCGGTGCGATCTTGGTGACGGAGCGAGGCAACGTCAACGACATGAGCTTCCGATCTTCGGATACCACGGAGGAACCGACGCTCGCCAGCCTACTCGGATTGACGTCGGTGTCCTCGAAAGCGATCTCCTTCAAATTCGGAGCTTTGGCGAATGCCTGGTCGCCGATCGATGAAACGGAAGCGGGGACGTGGATCCTCTCCACGTTCCGCAGGAAGAAGGCGTTTCCGTCGATCGCCGTCACACCGCCGGGAATCCTCACGTCCGGCGAGGACCCCTTGTATCCGAGGAGAACGCCGGAATCGACGATGAAGCCCCCGGCATCGCCCGGACGCACTCTGATGAGGGCAGAGGCGGTGTACGTCCAGCTGCCCGACGTCGCGGCCGCCGTAACGGTCGCGTCACCGGAGGCGTTCTTGGCTTCGAGCCTGACCTGGTCGCCCTTGGCGGTGATGGGCTTGACGGTGACGATCGGGTTGGAACTCGTCCACGTCAACTTCGCCCGCCTCAATGAACGCGAGAGGCGGGCCGTCAGCGTATCGCTGCTTCCACTGGCGATGGCTAGCCTTGTGGTGGACAGGTTGACGGTCGGCTTCCCGCTGGGAGACTTCATTCGACCCTCTCGAATGCTCTGCGCGGAAACCGCGGTTGGGTTCGCCCTCACGGCGGACGCGTGGCCGCGAGCGGTGGAAGCCGCCGCGGCCGCCGCCTCGCCGGCGAAGGCCCTGTGCTGGGCGGATACGTGCGATCGCGCTGGGGCGAATCCGAAGCAGCTGCCGACGACCGTTACGATGCAGGCCAGCCAAAGCTGGGAAAGACGTGTACCCATTTTTCAGTTCGCGTTCCGCGCACGCCTGCGCAATGCCAGTCCACCGCCGAGGAGAAGCGCTGCGAGAGCCGCCATCGTCTTCACGGTCGCACCGCTTTTGACGAGACGGCCTTCTCTGGCCGGACGCTCGGTTGGCCTCCCAGCGCTCGCCGTACGCTTCGCCTCGGCCTGCCGACCCTGGACAGCATACGTCTGCACGGGGGCAGCCGGGCCCGCAGAGGCGGCAGCTCGGCCGGATGCGGAGGGTCCATCCGCTCGACCAGTGGACGACGGCGAAGGTCCGGGAAGCACCTGCTGCGAGGGGCCCGGCTGAGCGGTCGGCTGGCTCGTGGGCACCGGCGACGGCGCCGAAGTTCGGGGCGCCGTCGGAGTCGGAGACGCCGACGGCGTAGGAGCCGAGGGCGTGGGCGAGTTCGGAGTCGAGGGCTTGGGAGCGGGAACGCCGGTGACGTCCGTGCGCACGGTGTACCCGGTTTCGTCGCGGACCTCGAGTTTCAGGCTCGAGCCATCGGCGGGCACCGTTATCTCGGCTGTGAATCCGTAGGCGGGATCGCCGGTTCCCTGGTCTTGGGGAGACGCCGGGGTGTCCGCGGAGGAGGGGGAGGGCGAAGGGGAAGCCTCGCTGGGGCTCGGGCTCTGCTGAGTGACCCCTCCTGTGGGGGTCTCACTCGGTGCAGGCGACTGTCCGGTGGGTTTGCCGGAGGGGCTCCCGCTCGGCGTCGAAGGATTCGACGAAGCCTGCGACGAGCTCGTCCCACTGGGCGCTGCCGTGTCACTCGGTGAGACCGCATTACTCGGTGAGGCCGCTCCGCTCGGCGCAGTCGGGCCGTCCGCCAGTTTGAGCGACGCCTTCCGGGCGATGGCGGCCCTTCCGCCGTTCACCGCGGTTGTGCGCGCAGACGCCGTGGCGGACGGCAGCTGTGAGGCGTCCGTCCAGTCGTGCAGCACGGAGGTCTTCCCGTTCGGTGAGACCGCGAGGATGCGCGCCTGCCGTCGGCCGTTCACACCGCCTGAGACCTCGACCGTCACAGGGGACTTCGAGCCGCGCACGAGTTTGTCCGCGTTGCGCAAGACCGCCTTGAGGGGCGTATAGGAGTGCAGCTGCCTCGCCGGATCCATGCCTATTTTGGACATCTGCCCGGAGACGAGATTCCATGCCGCAGTCCCGGGCGCCGCCGCAATGTAGACGTCCTTCATACTCAGGTCGGTAGTCCATGGCCGCAGCCGGAATTCCTTCAGGGTGGACGGCAGGACCATGATCTTCGGGAGATCTCCGTTTTCGTAGACGACGTTGGTCATGCCCTCTCCGAAATAAGCGGATTTCTGCTTTCCAGGCTTGTCAAGGGATGCAGATGAATCAGTGAACTTTCCGTTGATTCCACCACGCACGATTATGCGTTCGGGCATCCCATCGAAAAAAGAATTATAGGCAATTTCACGGATGTGCGTACCGAACTCAACTTCGCGGAAAAAGCTTGAAATATAACCGTCGACGTATTCGAGGCTTTCGGGAAAGTTCACATTGACCAGAGAATTCGAGCGATAGAAGGCTTGCTGCCCAACACGCTTGAGTCCCTCTGGAAGAATGATCTTCACGAGTTTCTTATGGCCGCTGAAGGCTTTCTCGTCGACTTGCACGGTTCCCTTTCGGACAGAGTATTCGGATGCCGTAGCGCTGTTGTAAGATCTGATAAGATGCAACCCGTCATTACGCTTTGCGTACAGCGAGTTACGATCGGCTGAATAGACAGGATTGGCCGCCGATACGGTGAGTTCTCTAAAAGTTAGCGGAAAACGACCGTAGCCGTCATCGTCATCGAAAGCTTCCAGATCGAAGGTTCTCATTCCGGCGCCGATGTGGACTTTCGTGAGTTTTCTACTATATCCGAAAGCAAGATAGCCAAGTTCGGTCACGGAATCGGGAATCGTGAGTGTGGTAAGCGGTACACCGAAGAAACCATTGCCTTCGATCACAGTGAGGCGGCCGAGGTCAGGACGCAAGTTCACCTGTGTCAAATGATCGGCATGGTAGAATGCAGAGGAACCTATCTTTATAGTTCCACCCAAATCAACGCTTTTTAAGGATGAAATCTCGTAAAAAGCACTATCTCCTATAGTTTCGAAACTATTTGGGAGAGTTAAGTCGGTAAGAGTCGTTTTCGCGAATGCATATTCGCGTATATGTTTTAACGTAGCGGGAAAAGTAACTTTCGTTATCTTTGCTTTTTCAAATGCGTAAGCAGAAATTTCAGTGACGCCTTCAGGTACCGTATAAGTATTGAATCCCTGTTTACGCATAGCAGGAAATGCGATCAGCTTAGTTTTCTTCTTATCGAACAAAACTCCTTCAACGCTTGTATAGTTGACTGAACTGTTCTTAACATGTATTTCAGTGAGCTTCGGAGTATCGTTAAAGGCCTGAAGAAGAAGATCCGCTCCCACATTGTCGCCTATGCGAACACGCTTGAGAGATGGCATATCCACGAAGGCGTGAAAGCCGACCGTCTGGACGGAATCGGGAATGGTGAGATCCTCGACGTCGGACTCCCCGAAGACATAGGAGCCCAGGCGCTTGAGCCCCTCGTTGAGGGTGATCTTCTTGAGCTTCGACCAGCGCCAGACTCCGTCGTCAATGGATGTGACGCTCGAGGGCAGAGATATGTCCCTGATGCCGCTCGAGGCGAAGGCGCCTTCCTTGATTTCGGCGAGTTTGGAGGGCAGGCCGGCGCCCAGCTCCTTCTCTCCGGAGCCGATGCGCGCGAACGCGGACAGCGCGCGGTCGGATTCGAAGGCTCTGGGGCCGATGCGCGTAACGCCGTCGGACAGCTTCACCTTCGTAAGCCGCGGGGAGTCGGCGAAGGCGCCTTCGGGGATGTCCGTCACCCCCGAAGGAAGGGAGATTTCCTTGGCTCCGGTGTTCGCGAAGGCGCTCGCTGGGATCTTCGTGAGCGAACGGGGCAACTTCATAGAATCGAAGTTCGAGTCTCCCTCGATCAGGCGGGAGCCGATGCTCGTCAATCTGCTCGGATTGGCGTCAGTGTCTTCGAAGGTGACCGTTGTCAACTTCTTCGCATTGGCGAAGGCCGAGTCGCCGATGGATGTCACGGAGGCTGGCACGTGGATCCTCTCGACGTTCGCCCCGAGGAAGGCGTTCTTGTGGATCGACGTCACTCCGGCGGGGATCCTCACGTCCTTTGCCGTACCGCCGTATGCCACGAGACCGCCGGATCCGTCGAAGACGAAACCCGAAGCGTCGGCCGGGCGGACCTTGATCGTCGCCGAAGCGGTGTAGGTCTTGTCGACCTTCTCTATGGACGCCGTGATGACCGCGTCTCCCGTGCCGTTCCCCGCTTTGAGCGTGGCCTGCTCTCCGCGGGCGTCGACCGGCTTGACGGTGACGAGCGGGCTCGAGCTCTTCCACTTCGTGGTCAAATCGAAACCGAGTCCGCAGGGGAGGGACGTCAGGGTGCCGCTTCCTCCGCTGGCGATCGTGAGCTCCGTCTGGGAGAGGTAGAGACCCATCCCCTCCGGCCGGTCGCATATGGGGTGCATCGGCCGAACGCCTGCAGTGGCGACGGCGCCCGCAGCCTCCCTGCCGTGCGACAGGGCGGCAACGGGAGATGATGCTCCGAGCAGGCTGCTCTCCGAGGCGAAGCCGCGTGCGGGCGCCTGTGACTGCGCCGGGGAAAAACCAAGGCAACTGACCGCCGCTGCCACAATGCACGACAGGCAGAGCCGAGACGAATGGGTGCGCATAGATTCTCCTTAGGGTGAGCATGAGATTCCACACATTCACGGCGGAGAATAGCTTACCCGCGGCATGTGAGACGCGCAACAGGACAGGCGGGCGCGTCCCCGATTCGGACGCACGACTGGCGGGAAAAGGAGCTTCAGGAAGACAGGGGCTTCAAGAAGACGAAGACAGAGGCCTCAGGAGACATCGGAGAGCACCGGCGCGATGGCGTTCACCGCGTTGAGGATGCGGGGAACCCCGGTATAGGGCATCGCCTGGAGGAGCGCCGCCAGGAGGCCTTCAACGGTGTTGCCCGCCTTGACGGCGCCGACCGCATGACTGCGCACCTGTGGTTCCGCGTCGCCGAGGGCTGCGAGCACGACGAACGTCAGCAGCTCGCGTCGGCGGCGATCCAAACCGTTCCTCGAAGCGAAGTCGCCGAAGGTGAGTTCGGTGACGAATCGGGGAAGCGCTTCGGCGAACTCGCCGGGCAAATCGGAGTACTGCCTGGCGAGTTCGCGTCCGTAGATCGGCTCTTGGAAGCAGCGGCCCATCCTCTGCCGGTCGTCGTCGGCGACGGTTCCCTGGGCGGGGAGGGGGAGGGCGATCCCCTTGCCCCTGAACGCCTCGTTCATCGCGGAGATGGCGTTGAGCGTCTTGGGGAAGCCGATGAGGGGTGCGCACTGGTAGACGGCCTCGCGGATTTCCACGGGCGTGCACCCCGCCGCGAGCGCCGCCCGGACGTGGACGGTCAGTTGGGGAAGCGTCTGATTGGCTGTCAGAACCGAGACGGTTATGAGTTCTCGGGTCTGGTCGTCGAGATCGCCGGTGTAGAAGACTTCGCCGAAGATGAAGCGCTGGAGGATCCGCATGAACTCCGGGTCATCGCCTTCGTCGACAACCGGTTTGCCGCCGAAGAGCTCCGCGAATTTCTCCGCGGTCAGTTCGATTCGCCCCATGGTCAGGCTCCGTCAGGAGTCGGCCTCTGTCAATGCCGCGTATTCGGCGTCGGAGACGGGCTCCAGCCATTCGGTGCCGGTCTCCTCTCCGGGGACCTCGACGGCGATGTGGCTGAACCACGAATCCGCTTTGGCGCCATGCCAATGCTTGGCGCCCGCGGGGATGACGACGACGTCGCCGGGGTTCAGGCTTCGCGGGGGCTGGCCTTTCTGCTGGTGCCAGCCGCTTCCCGCGATGCAGATGAGGATCTGCCCGCCGCCCCGGGCGGCGTGGTGGATGTGCCAGTTGTTGCGGCATCCCGGCTCGAACGTCACGTTGGCGAGGAAGACCGGAGCGTGGCCCGGTTCCGTCAGAGGATTGACGTAGGAGGCGCCGGTGAAATACTGGGCGTAGGCGGTGTTCTCCTCGCCTTTGCCGAAAATGTTGTTCCGGTCGAATTCGTTGTTGTCTGCCATAGCTCCGTCACCCTTCGAGAGTAGTGGGTAGTCCGATCGGGGACCGCCGGATATACCGGAATCCTACCTGCACCCCAATGGACGGGACCAGGTTCTCCCACGTGGCGGACAGTCGCCGCGCCGGCGCCGAAGCCGCCGCGCATCCGGTCCTCCAGCCGGGGACGACGGGCCGGGGATGGGCCTCGTGCCGCACGATCGCCTGGCCGCCCGCCTCGGCGACGTCGGCCCCTTGGCGGAGCGCTAACCGGCGTCCTCCGCTCCATCCTGGCGCCATCGCGAGAGGTACCCGCGAAGCCCGTGCGGGGAGAGCGCCCACACGACGAGGAAGACGATGCCTCCCACCGTCACGACGGTTGCGCCCGAGGCCGTGTCGAACCAGTAGGATACGTAGATCCCGGTGATCGTCGTCGCCGCGGAGAGCGCCGGCGCCACGACGAGCATGCGGGAGAAGCGGCTCGTCAGCAGATATGCGGTCGCCCCGGGGGTGACGAGGAGGGTGACGATGAGAATCGCCCCCACAGCCTGCATGGCGCTGACGACGGTGAGCGCCAGGCACACGACGAGGATGCCCGAAATGCGTCTGGGCGACAGGCCGATGGCGCGGAGGTGGCCCGGGTCGAAGGCGTAGGCCGTGACGTCGCGTCTCTTGAACAGCAGGACCGCCGCGGCGAGCGGGGCGAGGACGAGTACCTGCCACATGTCGGCCTGGGTGATGCCCAGGAGGTCTCCGAAGAGCACGTGCTGCATGTCGATGTTCGTGGGGTTCTTCGAGACGATCACGAGGCCCGTGGCGAACATGGTCGTGAAGACGATGCCCATGCTCGCATCCGATTTGACGCGGGATGTCCCCCGGACCGCGAAGATCATCCCTACGACGAGGAGAGCCGCGGCCATCGCCCCTATGGAGAAGGGCAGGCCGAGGAGGTAGGCGATGACGACGCCGGGGAGGATGGCGTGCGAGAGTGCGTCGCCCATGAGCGACCAGCCGATGAGGACGAGCCAGCAGCTGACGATTGCACACGCGATCCCCGCCACGAGCGTGACCGCGATGCCGCGCACCATGAACGGGTACGTCCACATCTCGCCGAAGAGAGACCAGAGGTCAGGCATGGTCGGCCTCCTCCCGCGCCGCCTCCGAGGCGTATGCCGCAGCGGGCGTCCGCTCTGCCGTGGGGTTTTTCGCGCCGGCCGGAGGGCGCGTCATCGCGGGGGCGGACGTCATCGCACGAGGTGGTGGATCGCCCGAGGCGCCGTCCGAAGCCGGCGAGACGAGGCCGAAGGCTCGTCCCAGAACCTCGGGCTCGAGGGCTTCGGCCACAGAGCCGTGGAAGACGACTTCGCGCTGGAGCAAAAGCACCTCGTCGCACAGGCCCGGCAGACCCGATAGATCGTGGGTGGCAACGAGCATCGTCGCCCCTTCGGCGGCTAGCTCGCGGAGCAGGCCTGTGATGAGCGCTTCGCTCGGCTTGTCGACTCCCGCGAAGGGCTCATCCAGGAGGAAGAGCCTGGCTCCCTGGGCGATCGCACGTGCGATGAACACGCGTTTGCGCTGACCTCCCGACAGAGCCCCCACCGGGCGACGGCGCAGATCGAGAAGGTCCACGAGTTCGATGGCGACGTCGACGGCGGCCCGGTCCTCGGCCTTCAGCCGTCTGACCGGACCGAGGCCTCCGTACCGTCCCATGGCGACGACGTCCTCCACGGCAACGGGGAAGTCCCAGTCGACGCCTTCGTTCTGGGGAACGTACCCGACCAGGCCGCGACGGCGGGCCGACGTCGGATCCATGCCGAGGAGCCGGACGTCGCCCGTCGAGCGCACCGCGCCCATGATGGCTTTGATGAGGGTGGACTTGCCCGATCCGTTCGTGCCGACGAGGCCGCAGATGCGGCCCCGTTCCACGGCGAAGCTGACCCCCGTCAAGGCGCGCACCCGGCCGTAGGAGGCGCGCATGCCGTCGACTCGCAGGGCGACCTCGGCGTCGCCTCTTTCCTCGCCGCGGAGAGATCCGGCGCCGCCCCTGCCGTTTCGCGCAGCGCCGGAACGCCGTCGGATGGAGACGACGTCGGCTTCCTCTCCTTCGCTCGCGTCGCGGTCCATGTCATGAGCCCTTCTGCGCCAGGCCTCGGGCGATCTTCTGCGAGTCGTAGCGGAGGAGGTCGAGGTACGAGGGAACGGGACCGTTGGCCTTCGACAGCGAGTCTACGTACAGCGTGCCGCCGTAGACGGCATCGGTGGACTCGACGATGGGCTTCATCTTCCCCTCCACCGTGGACTCGCAGAACACCGCGGGGATCTTGCGGGACTTCACGAAGTTCTCGACTTCGGCCACGCCCTTGGGGGTCAGGGCGCCTTCCGCGTTGACGGCCCACAGGTAGCGTTCCTCCAGCCCGAAATCGCGAGCGAGGTAGCTGAACGCCCCTTCGCACGTCACGAGCGCGCGCTTCTCGCGGGGGACGGAGGCGAGGGTGGCCGTCATCTCGTTGGAGATGGCGTCGAGTTTGGCCTTGTAGGCCTCGCCGTTGGCCTTGAACTCGGCGGCGTGCTCACGGTCCAGGGCGGAGAAGGCTTTGACGAGGTTGTCGACGTACTTCTTGCCTTCGCGCGGGCTCATCCACGCGTGGGGGTTGGGTTCTCCCGCGTGGCCTCCCGAGGCGATGGGAATCGGGGTCACCCCATCGGACAGCGTGACGCGCTTGGCCTTGGAGTTGGCCGTCAGCTTGGTGATCCACCTTTCCAGGCCAAGCCCGTTGTCGACTATGAGGTCCGCCTTGGCGCCGCGCCGGACGTCTTCGGGGCTGGGCTGGAAGTCGTGGATCTCCTCGTCGGGGCTGGTGATGGACTCGACCTGCAGGCGGTTTCCCGCGATCGCCTGCGCCATGTCCTTCACAACGGTGAAGGTCGTCAGAACCAGGGGCTTGCCGCCGGCCCGGCCCGAACTCGAGCACGCGCCGAGCGATCCCGCAGTGAGGAACAGGGCCAGGAGCGCGCAAGACAACCGCACTCGGCCGGCCCCTTCGCCGGCTCGTCCGCCCCTCTGATGTCTTCTTGTGATTCTACGCATGACCCCAGTATATTTCGGCGGACCGAAAACTTCATCCGGCCCGGTCCTGCGCTGCGCGTTCTCCTCTCGACTCCTTCCTCGGCGTCCTGCTCTCACTCAGGGATCGCCGAAGCCGGCTCCTCCGCGCTCAGCATTCGACCACGCAGACGGCGAGGCCTCCCAGGCTCGTCTCCTTGTACTTGGAGAGCATGTCGCGCCCGGTCTGGCGCATCGTCTCTATGACGGCGTCGAAGGAGACCGCATGCCTTCCGTCCCCCCACATGGCCATGCGCGCCGCATTGACGGCCTTGACGGCCGCGAGCGCGTTGCGTTCGATGCACGGGATCTGCACGAGCCCGCCCACCGGGTCGCACGTGAGCCCGAGGGAGTGCTCCATGGCGATCTCGGCGGCGTTCTCCACCTGGCGCGGACGCCCGCCCATCACCTCGGCCAGCCCGGCGGCCGCCATGGCACTGGCCGAGCCCACCTCGCCCTGGCAGCCGACCTCGGCTCCGGCGATCGAGGCGTTCGCCTTGATCAGGCCGCCGATCGCGGCCGCGGCGAGCAGGAAGCGCCGCACCCCCTCGCGGTCTGCGCACATGAACCTGCGATAGTAGGCGAAGACGGCGGGGACGACTCCGGCGGCGCCGTTCGTCGGCGCGGTGACAACGCGGTGTCCCGCGGCGTTCTCCTCGTTGACCGCAAGCGCGTACAGGTTGACCCAGTCCATTCCGGCCATGGGGTCGCCGGCCATGGGGTCGCCGGCCGCGTCGGCTCCCGCGGAGCGGGCGGAGGCGGCTCGGGCCTCCAGCTCGGCCAGCAGCCGCCGCGCCCGTCGCTGGACGCGCAGACCGCCGGGCAGGACGCCGTCGGCGCTGCATCCGGCGTCGATGCACTCTCGCATGGCCTCGGCAATTGCGTCGAGTGCGGCGTTGACGGCCTCCTCCGACTGGACGGCGCATTCGTTGGCCATCACCACGTCGGAAATCCGCAGCCCCGCCCGCTCGCACGTCTCGAGTAGCTGGTCGGCCCGGGCGTAGGGGTAGGGAGCGGGGGTCGCGCTGGCCTCGCCGTCGGAGGAGGCGAGCGCGCGGACCTGTGACCGGCCTTCGGGATCGCCGCACTCGACCATGACGAATCCTCCGCCGACCGAGTAGTAGGTCTTCTCGCACAGCGTTTCGCCGGTTTCGGCGTAGGCGGCGATCGTCAGCGCGTTGACGTGGAAGGGCAGGACCCTGCCCGGCAGGAAGCGGATGTCGCGTCCGGGCAGGAAGCGGACCTCGCCGACGCCGGGCACCGGCAGGACGCCGGTTGCTTCGACGTCGTCCATGATCGAGTCGACGACGCCGATCGGCACGCTTTCCGGACGGTGGCCGGCCAGGCCCAACATCACCGCCCGGTCAGTCGAGTGCCCCTTGCCGGTGGCCCCGAGCGATCCCATGAGGTCGACGACGAGGCGTCCTATCCCGGCCAGTGCGGCGTCCGCGTCGTCGCCGGACGGCTGCCCGGTCAGGGCTTCGGCCAGGCAGGTGGCGAAGTGGCGTCCCGCGCGCATGGGGCCGACCGTGTGCGAGGACGACGGGCCAATGCCCACGCGGAAGACGTCGCGGACCGACAGCGGGCGCGGGGCGTGCCGGGCGGGCACCTGCCCGGAGATGACGGCGGCCGCGCCGATCGGAGAGCCGCGGCCGACGGCGCCGGTGCACGCCGGGGCGCCGGCTTCCTCGGTCGGCGCGATCGGGGACGTCGCCGCCCCGATCGGAGAGGCTGCCGCGGCGCGGAATGGCTCCGGTATGTCTGGAAGAGGTCTCATCGTTCTCCTCGGTTGCCTATGGGGACGATTCGCGGGCCGACGGCACGTCGCACAGCGGGATTCGCGGACGATGGCGCGCGGTGGGATCGAAGCGCTTCCCGGCGCGGGGACTCCTGCATTCTAGCCGCGGTCGGGCGGCGGGGAGCGTCTGCGCCGGGCGTTCGACCGCCGTCCGGGCCGGGTGCGCGTGCGGGCTGAAGATCCCCGTGCGCATGCCGGGCGTCGCCGCCCGCCGGTGGCCTATGCTTTATGGCATCCGGTTTCCGTCAGTGGTTCGAATGGGCAGGGAGGAATGGCGATGGCAACCGATTACGCCCAGGTTCTGCGCAGTGCGGGGCTCCGCGTCACCGGACCGCGAGTGGCCCTCATGAAGGTCGCCCGCGACGGGGGGCATTCGAGCGTCGAACAGCTGCGCCAGGGCGTGCTCGACATCATCGGCTCGGTCTCCACCCAGGCGATCTACGACATCGTCCACGCGCTGACCGACGCGGGGCTGTTGCGCGAGGTTCGCTGCTCGGGGGCTCTGACGCTCTACGAGGTCCACCTCCACGACAACCACCATCATCTCGTCTGCCGCGGCTGCGGCAGGATCGAAGACGTCCCCTGCGCCGTCGGCTCGGTGCCGTGCCTTCAGGCGGCCGAGGACCACGGCTATGTCATCGACGAGGCCGAAGTGACCTACCGTGGCTACTGCCCCGACTGTCAGCGCAAGCGGCTCTGAGCCGACCGGCCGCCCCGCATCGGGTTCGGGCTCACAGCCGGGTGGGCGTTCTGCCCTCCGGGGCGTTTCGGCTCGACGGGCCCCGCCGTCGCTGCCGCTCGGCGCACCGGATTTTTCGCATGCCGGAATGCCGAGCCCGGTGGGCGCGGATGTGCGGCATAATAATGCCGCTTACGGTTACGTAACGAAATACGCTCTGTCCTGGCGAGGCGCCGGGACCGACGGAAGGAGGCTCCGTGTCAGAATCCCATGCGCGCATGAACGTCGAGTCCTTCAATCTGGACCACCGGTTCGTCAAAGCGCCCTACGTCCGGGTGGCCGACGTCAAGCGGCTGCCCCACGGGGATGTCTTGACGAAGTACGACGTCCGCTTCTGCCAGCCGAACCGGGAGCATCTGGAGATGCCGGCCGTCCACTCGATCGAGCATTCGTTCGCCGAGTACGCCCGCAACCATTCGGCGAACGTCGTCGACTTCTCGCCGATGGGGTGCCAGACCGGCTTCTACCTCATCCTGGCGGGCGAGCCCGACGTCGAGGGGGCGATCGGCCTCGTCTCCCGCACCTTCCGGGACATCCTGGACGCCGTCTGCGTGCCCGCCGCCAACGAAGTGCAGTGCGGCTGGGGGGCGAACCACAGCCTGACGGGAGCGCAGGAGGCGGTGCGCAGAATGCTGGAGCGCGAAGGCGAATGGGGTGACGTGTCGCAATGAGCGCGATCAACGCCATCGTCGTAGCGGCGCAGGACGTCGAAATCCAGCCGTTCCTGAAAATCCTGGACGGCCGTGACGCCGCCGCGGCCGACGACGCGGATCAGGCGGAGCGGGTGGGCGACGGCGGGGTGCCGCTGGCCGGAAGCGCGCGCAAAACCCAGAAGATCTCCGCGCCGCTCGGGTTCGGGTGGCTCGTGCACACCTCGAACGGCAGGATACTCGCCTTGCGCACGGGCGTCGGCCTGGCGGCCACCGCCGGCGCCCTCGGCTGGGCGCTGTGCCGCTATTCGCCCCGCTGCGTGCTGTCCATCGGCTCGGCCGGCGGGTTGGCCGGCTCCACGCGGGTCCTCGACGTCGTCGCCGGCTCGGCCTACGCCTACGGGACCGCCGACGCCACGGCCTTCGGCTACGAACGCGGGCAGGTCCCGGGCCAGCCGGTCGCCTTCCCCGGCGACGAGGACCTGCTCGGCCACGTCGGCGCCGACGTCAAGACCGGTCTCATGCTCTCCGGGGACTCCTTCGTCACCGCACGGAACGTCGGCGACATGCGGCAGGCCTTCCCGAAGGCGCTGACGACCGACATGGAGTCCGCCGCCGCCGCGCAGATCTGCGCTGCCTGGGACACCCCCTTCGCCTCCATCCGGTGCGTGTCGGACCTGTGCGGGCCCGAGGCCGGCCAGGACTACCATGTGGCCGTCGAAAAGGCCGCGAGCGCGAGCGCGAACGCCGCCGTCAGGGCGCTCGGCGGCTACATCGGGCGGCCGGTCCGCGGCCGGTCCCCCCTTTTCGACAGGGCCGCCGTCAACGCCGCCCTTCTGCTCATGCTGGCCAAGTCCCGCCGGCTCGAGCCCTCTGCGAACCTCGCCGGGCTGGCCGACGACATCGAAGAGGCCACGCGCGAGCAGCTGAGCGAGACGCCCGGGTTCGTCGACGAGGCGCTGGGGCTGATCGCTGCGGCTCAGGAGGAGATCACCAGCCATCCCGAGGTGTCGATCACCGCCAAGGCCTACGACGCCGCTCGCGCGGAGCTCATCAAGTCGCTGGGCGGGACGCCCGACTCCGGTCAGATCACTTGGCCGCCGACGTCCCAGACCGTCTCCAAGCGTTCGAATGGGTACTGGAACGACGCCCTCGCCCAGTTGGGGCTGAGGGTGAGGGCGGGCCGGCAGCGGGGGGCTGCGAAGTTCACCGACGAGGACTACCTCGACACGCTTCGCGCCTTTGCGAACTGGACCGAGCGCTTCGGGCTCAAACCCACCGTCGCGGCGTACGGGCGCTGGTTGAATGAGGGCTTCTCCGGGGAGGCGCGGCCCTCGTCGGCGGCGATTCGCCAGCATTTCGGGACGTGGCGGGCGGCCCTGGCAACCGTTTCGCAATAGCGGGCCGTCTGCCGACACCAGCCGCTCGATTCCGTCATTTCCCGACGGGCATCGGCATGCTCTAGGATGGGAAGCGTATCACACACGTAAGTCGGTTTGCGAACCGCGCCTCTATGAGGGGAAGAGATCAACGGCGATCGTCTTCCCCTCATGGGTTATCTCGCCCTCGTGAGCGGGCCAGTGGCGTCATCTCACTCCGTGGCGCCGATCTGATCGAGGATCCACGCCAGTTCGAAGGACTGTTTGTCCCACCGGTCGTAACGGCCCAGCTTGCCGCCGTGGCCGGCCGCCATTTCGATCTGCTCGAGGATGGGCCGGGCGATCGGGTCGTTCGAGGAGCGTTCGCGCAGGATCTGCACCCACTTGGTGGGCTCCACGTAGAAGACGCGGATGTCGTTGAATGACGTGGTGGCGAGGACGGCGGGGTATTCGGCTTCCACGACGTTCTCCGTGGGCGAGTACGACCGCATGTACTCGTAGATCTCCGGCGAGTCGATCGGGTTGCCCCATTCCTCCCATTCGCCCACGGTCAATGGCAGTTCGGGGCGGAGGATCGTCGTGAGCGCGTCGACGAAGGGCACATCGGCGTGGATGGCGCGGAACTGGTCGGGGGCGAGGTTGGCGACGGCGCCCATGAGCAGGCCGCCGGCCGAGGACCCTTCGGCCGCCAGGCGCTGGTCGGCCACCCATCCCGAGGAGTGCAGCCACTTCGCGCAGGCGATGAAGTCGGTGAACGTGTTCTTCTTCTTCAGGAGTTTGCCGTCGTCGTACCAGGCGCGGCCCATCTCGCCGCCCCCGCGGACGTGGGCGAAGGCCAGGACGACGCCGCGCTGGAGGGCTGAGACGTTTATCGGGGCGAACCACGGGTCGTAGGAGACCTCGTAGGAGCCGTAGCCGTATATGAGTCCGGGATTCGAGCCGTCGGGTTCGAGGTCCTTGCGGTAGGCGATCGTCATGGGGATGTCGGTGCCATCGTCGGCCGTGACCCACACGCCCTGCTGGGCGTAGTCGTCGCGGTCGTAGTTGGGGACCTCCAGACGCTTGAGCACGGTGGACTCTCCCGTGTGGGGGCAGTAGGACACCCACGTGCGCGGGGTCAGGACCGACTCCACCATGTAGACGACCTCGCCCGTCTGCCAGTGCGATTGCGGCAGGTGCATGATGGTGGCCAGGTCCTCGGAGGGGACCGGCGTGGCCTGCCGCCACTCGGTGGGCCCCGCGGCGACGGCCCCGTTGCACGCGGCGCCCCGGGGCATGACGCGCAGCTGCGTCTGTCCGCCCGACCGCATGGACACGACGGCGAAGTCCCGGTAGGCGTCGATGCCGACGACGCGCTCGCCCGGGCGGGGGATGAGGATCGGCGTCCACTCCTCCGGCCGCGAGCCCCGGATCGCGGCGATGGCGACCTCGAAGTCGGGGCGGTTGGCGTTGTGGACGATGAGCAGGTGGTCGCCGGCGGGTTCGACCGTGTAGTCCAGGCCCGGCCGGCGGCCGCACACGAGGATCGGCGGAGCCTCGATGTCGGCGGCGTCGAAGAGCCGCACCTCGGCCGTCGAGCGCGAGGTCGAGTGGACGATGATCCAGCGGCCGTCACGAGACGGGTAGTGACCGGCGTCGAAACGCTCGTCGTCCTCCTGGAAGAGAAGGCGGTCCCGGTCCGTGGGGGTGCCGATGCGGTGGGCCCACACCTGCCATGTGCGCCACGACTCGTTCACCCTGGCGTAGACGATCGCCGAGGAGTCCGCCGTCCACGCGAGCCCGTAGCCGAGTCCGGAGACGGCGTCGTCGACGATGTGGCCCGTCTCGATGTCGAAGACTCGCAGGCGGAAGTGCTCGTCGCCGACGAAGTCGACGCCGATCGCCCCGAATTTGCCGTCAGGGGACGGGGCGAATCCGCTCGTCGCGAAGTACTCTTCACCCTCGGCCAGGAGGTTGCCGTCCCACACGGGCTGTGCGGCCTGCACGTCGAGGTCCTCGGGACGGCGGCTGACATGGTCGGGGCCGTCGGGGCCGTCCACCGGGATCCTGAAGACGGCCGGATACTGCTTTCCCTCCCAGGTGCGGGTGAAGTACCACCAGTCGCCCTCCCTCATGAGCACGCTCGTGTCGTCTTCACGGGTGCGGGAAGCGAGCTCGCCCATGATGGCCTCGCGGAGGGGGGTGAGGTGGGCGGTCCGCTCTTCGGTCCAAGCGTTCTCGGCTTTCAGCAGCTCGATGAGCTCGGCGCTTTCCTTGTCGCGCATCCACTCGTAATCGTCCACGTAGGTGTGTCCGTGGAAGGTGCGCTCTGTCGGGACTTTTCGTGCAATCGGTGCAGGCATACGCATAGCCTACCGTCACGTATCGAAAGAACCCGGGATTCCACCGGCATACTTTTCCCCATGAACGAACCATTGGCCGTCCACCCGTGGGCTGACATCGGCGACGCCGGGAACCATACCTCGGCTGCTTCGCGCGATCGTCCTCCTCGACGGCGGCGAGACGGCTGCGAACACAGGCGAAGGCCACGCCGGGCCGCTTCGGCGCGACGCGCCGGGCTGGGGCGACTCCCGCCGCGCTCGTGGACGCGCACGCCCTCGGCCCCGGCCTGCCCGTCGACACGCCGGACGGCGTTCAGAGGAATTCCCGCGAGCGCGCCACCGCCAGAGCGTCGGCGAGTTCGTTGGCCGCGTCGCCGGTATGCCCCCGCACCCATTCGACCTCCGTCCGTCCGATGCGGGCCTCGTAGAGGGTGAGGAGGCGTTCGACCAGCTCGCGGTTGGCCACCGGCTTGCCGTCGGCCTTCTTCCAACCCTTTCGACGCCAGGACGGCGCCCACTTCGTCATCGTGTTGATGGCGTACTGGGAGTCGGCGCGGATCAGGAGGTCTCCCGAGGGGCCGACGTATTCGAGCGCCCTGACCAGGGCGGTCAGCTCCATGGCGTTGTTCGTGGTGCGGGCCGCTCCGCCGCTGTCGCGCGCGCCGGTGATCTGCTCGACCCAGGCCCAACCGCCGGGGCCGGGGTTGCCGGAGCAGGCGCCGTCCGTCGCGACGATCGCGTCGAAGCCCGGACGGACGTCCCCCACGCCACTCGGTTCTACACCACCTGGGCCGCGGGCATCGCGGGCGGGGTCTGCCGGCGTCCGGCCGCGGGTCCGGGAGGCTGCGTCGGAGGCCTGCGGATCGAGGGCTTCGACCGGATCGAGGGCTTCGACCGGATCGGGGGCTTCGGCGCGGGCCAGGTCGAACACGTCCGTCTGGACTTCGCGGGGCTCGGGCGTCACGCCGAGCTCGCCGGGCACCGCCCTGCCTTCGTCTCCGCCGACTCGGCGGTCGTCGAGGAGGCCGCGCAGGATCACCGCGACGTCGCGGTGCCAGAGGACGGAGGGGCGTCCGGCCTCTTCGGTGGACGGTTCTGCGAATCCGTGGCGCATGGCCAATCCGGAGGGCTCGGGGCCGTCGGCCAGCCCCGCCGTCTCGAGCATTTCCCTCAAGGCGAACGCGTCCGTTCCGCAGATCCCGGCCAGTTCGCTTGCCGTCAGCCAGTCGATTTCGTGCGTCATGGGGTTCAGCGTACAGGCAGCCGGCGAAAGCCGGGCCGCACAGGAGATACACGGTGCGGGAGATATGCGGTGCTTTTCGCAAGTCTGCCCGGTAGATTTGGACCATTGGGTTCGAGTGAAGGAGAAACATGCTGCCCCTTTCCGCCTATCGTGAGGCGATCAACCTGGATGAACCGTTCCCCGCGCCGATCGACGATCCGCGTTCCGACGTCGATCTGCTGCGAATCGCACTCGGCGGGCTCCCCGAACGCCGCTACCCCGACATCACTCCGGATCACGCCATCTTCACCGACAAGGGCTTGGCCTTCGCGCTTCGCTACGAGCTCGTCCTGCGCAGCCCGGGGCCGTTCGACGAGGACGTCGCCGAATCCATCAACATCCTCCTGGCCCGCCATTCGGCGCGGATGGGGCGCACGACCGGCCCCAACCTCATGCGCGTCTCGGAGATGCTGCCCCGCTCGGACTACGGCGCGGCGCGCAACGTCGCGATGTGGCGCGGGGACGTGCGCGAGCTGGTCGCCGACGCCGTGGTCAACGCGGCGATGCCCAATCTCCTGGGGTGCACGGACCCCATGCACCCCTGCATCGATAACTACATCCAAGGCCAGGGCGGCCCGTGGATCCGCAACGACTGCGCCATCATCCACGACATCCAGGGCCACGACGACGAAGTGGGCCACGCCAAGATCACGCGCGGGTACCGCCTTCCCGCCAAGTACGTGCTGCACACCGTCAGCCCGCATCTGGAGAACGGCAAGGTGACCGAGGCCGACCGCGCCGCCCTCGCCTCGTGCTACACGTCCTGCCTGGACCTGGCCCTGGAGAAGGGCGACATCCACTCCGTCAGCTTCTGCGCGCTGTCAACGGGGAAGAACAACTTCCCTTTCGCGGAGGCCACGCGCATCGCTCTCGACTCGGTCGACCGGTGGCTCCAGTACCATGGGACGGACGTCATCGAGCTCGTCATCTTCAACATCTTCGAAGACGAGGACGCCGAAGGATACATGCACGCTCTCAACAACTGGGTGGAGGACTGAATGCCAGGCAACAACTCGCAGACGCATATGCCAAGGCCGGCGGAAGGCCGGCCGCCTCAGGGGGCTCCGTCCAGGAGGGGACGGCGCAGGGGACTGATCGCCGTGCTGTCGGTGTTCGTAGGCGTCTTGGTGGCGTCCCTGGTTCTGGCCGCCCTGCAGCCCTGGAGGAAGGGAGACGACGCCGGCTCGAAGGAGAGCGCAACCCCATCGGCCTCCGGCACCACCTTGACCGTGACGGGGCCGGAGGGCAAGCTCGCCGAGAAGAAGGGCTGGGCCGCACCCCGGGATTTCATCCCCTCCGTGTCCGAATCGAACAAGCAGGTCATCGCCAAGATCCCGAAGCTCGACGACTCGAGCGGACGAACGCTCGGACCGGCTGATGCGCCCGTGACGGTCCGGGTCTTCTCGGACTTCTCCTGCCCCCTGTGCACGAAGCTCCACAACGACTCGATGGACTCTCTGATAAAGCGGGCGAAGGCGGGCAAGATACGCCTGGAGTGGCGCAACTTCGTCATCTTCCAGCAATACGGTTCGGACAAGGCCGCCCGCGGAGCGCTCGCCGCCGCACAGCAGGGGAAGATGTGGGATTACATTGCGGCCCTGTACAAGGACGTCAAGAACCCGCAGGGGCACACGCAGTACACTGACGAGACCGTTCAGGCCATCGCCAAGAACGCCGGTTTGAACATGACGAAGTTCGACAAGGCCTATTCCTCGCAGGCGGTCACGAATACCTTGAACGAGGAATCCCAGCTTGCCAAGGACATCGGGTTGACGGGCACTCCCGCTCTGCTCGTCGGCGAGGCCTTCGTGCCGGGCGCCTACCCGACGAAGACCCTGATGAACACGGTCACGATGCAGGCGGAGCTGGCCAAGCAGAAGCGATAAGCCGGCGGCCGCCGCCGCAAGGTGGAGGGCCAGAAGGAGGAGCCACCGCGTCCACGCGACGTACCGTACTATCAACTGTGCGGCGCCGTCGGCGTCCGGCGGGCCTGCGGCTCAGTCCTGCTGCCAGGTGTGCCATAGCCGGGCGTATTCACCCTCGCGCGCGACGAGTTCATCATGGGTGCCGAGCTCGGCCAGGCGGCCGTCGATCATCACCGCCACGCGGTCGGCGTCGTGAGCGGTGTACAGACGGTGGGCGATCGAGATGACCGTCCGCCCCTCCAGGACTCGTGAGAGGGCGCGCTCCAGGGAGCGTGCCGCGTTCGGGTCCATGAGCGAGGTCGCCTCGTCCAGGACGAGCATTCCCGGGTCGAGCAGGACGATGCGCGCCAAGGCGATCTGCTGCGCCTGAGCCGGGGTCAGCGTTTTCCCGCCCGACCCGACCCGGGTGTCCAGGCCCTCGTCCAGGTCGTGGACCCATGCGGCCTCCACGGCTGCGAGCGCGGCGAGCATCTCCTCCTGGCCGGCGTCCTCTCTGGCCAGGCGAAGGTTGTCGGCGAGCGTCCCGACGAACACGTGGTGTTCCTGGGTGACCATCGCCACCGTCGAATGCAGCGCCTCCTCGGGGATCCGCGTCACCTCGGCGCCCCCGACGGCGATCGAGCCGTGCGAGGGAGGGTTGATCCCCGCCACGAGGCGGCCCAGCGTGGATTTGCCGGCTCCCGAGGGGCCGACGATCGCCAGCCGCTCCCCTTCGCGCACGTCCAGGCTCACGCCGTGGAGCACCTCTTCTCCGTCGCGATAGGAGAATCGCACGTCGGCGATCGCCAGGTCGCCGCCGCAGGGCGTCCGGTCGGTCCACGGGCCTTGCGGCGTCCGGTCGGCCGGCTCGGCATCCGGCGTTCGCCCGGCATTCGGGGACTGTCGATCCGCCGAGATTTCCGGATTCTCCCGCTCTGCGGCCGAGGCCTCATCACGCTGCCCGTCACGGGGCGTCCCGTCGTCGGCAGGCCCGGCGCTGGGAGCTCCGTCGCCGAGGGCCTGTTCGACGCCGAAAATCCGGGCGAAGGAGGCCGCGGCGAACTGTATCTCGTCGACCCACCATCCGATGATCCACAGGGGGTTGCGCAGTTGAAGCGCGTAGAGGGCGACGGCGGTCACGGTCCCCAGGGTGGTGCGCCCGTCGGCGATCATGCCGGCTCCCACGAGGACGACGAGGAGCACGGGCAGGGAGACGATGATCTGCATGCCCAGCGCGAACAGGCCGCGGACCCATCCCGTGTAGCGCTCGTTGCGCCACATCTCCCGAATGAGCGTGTCCACTCGGGCCACGCGCACCGGCCGCAGGCTCTGGGCGTCGGCGGTCGCGTTCTGCTCGACCGTCTCCGAGACGACGCCGGACATCCGCGCGCGCACCGCCGAGACCGCGAGGTAGGCGGGGATCGCGCGGCGGAGGTACCAGCGGATCGCGTAGAAGAGCGGGATGACCGGTACGACGGCGAACGCTCCCAGACGCAGGTCGGTCAGGAGTGCGGCGCCGATGGTCGTGACGATCGTCATGGCCAGGACGAGGATGCGGTTGGCCCCCTGCTGGAGGAGGCCTTGGACTTTTTCGACGTCGTAGGTCGTGCGGCCGAGCATGTCGCCTGTTCCGGCCGCCTCGACGGTGCCGAGCGGCATGTGGGTGACGGCCCACACGACCCTGTCGCGCAGTTCCGTCAGGACCCGTTCGGCCAGGCAGTTGGCCCGGTACTCGCCCATGTAGCCGACGGCCGTCTGCACGACGACCACGGCGCACAGCACGAGGATGCCGGCGCGGACGGGCCCCGGCCCGGCGCCCTGGGACACGGCGTCGATCGTGCGCCCGATGAGGACGGGGGCGACCACGCCCATGAGCGCCACAGTCAGCTGCAGGGCGAAGACGAAGGCGAAGTCCGCGCGCCGTCGCCGCAGGATCGCCAGCAGGCGCCGGCGAATGGTCCGCGAATCGGCGACCGGCAGTCTCATGCGCCCTCCCCTCGGTGGACGACGGTCCGGTAGGCCGGGTCGGCCAGCAACCGGCGATGGGTCCCACGCAGAACCGGAACTCCGTCGACGAGGAAGACCACTTCATCGCACACCGCCAGAACCAACGGAGAACCGGTGACCACCACAGTCGTCCTCCCCCGCCTCAACGCGGCAAGGCGACCGGCGATCCGAGCCTCGGTATGCGAATCCACCGCACTGGTCGGCTCAACCAACACTAAAATCGCCGGATCCAACGCCAACGCGCGGGCCAGAGCGACCCGCTGACGCTGCCCGCCGGACAACGACCGCCCACGCTCAGCGATCCGACCATCCAGCCCGCCCACAACCGACGAGACAACATCACATCCATCAGCCACATCCAGGGCGCGGAGAAGTCTCGGATCGGCCGGGTACGGCCCGGCGGGTTCGGCCATCGCCTCCTGGATCTCGCCGCCGGGGGCCAGCACGTCCGCGACCTGGTCCCGGACGGTCCGCGGCTCGGGCGGGCGGGCGTTCGGCCCCATGAGGTTGGATCGCAGGCTGCCCATGTACAGCTCCGCGACCGGGCCGGAGAGGAGGACGTTGGCCCGGACCTCGGCGACGGGGTAGGCCCGCAGGTCGATGTCGTCGGCGTAGGCGGTGTGGGCGTCGTCGACGCGCGCTATGTGCGAGGCGATGCCGGCCGTCTCGGCGGGGGACGCCGAGACGAGGGCGGTGAGCCTGCCGGGCTCGACGCGCACTCCCGTGGCTGCGTCGGTCAGGGCCGTGGCGGCCCAATCCCGGCGGGGCAGGGCGGGGTCGACGGCCGCGTCGCTCACCAGGTAGTCGGCGCTGAGGATCCGGGAGAGCTTCTTGACGCCCACCCAGGCGCGGGTGCCGTTGTGGACGGTCTCCGATAGGGCGCTCAGGGGCATTTCGAGGTAGGCGGTGAAGCCGTAGAAGGTGACGAGCTCGCCGACGGTCATTCGGCCCGTGTAGGCCATCCACAGCCCTCCGCCGACGACCGCGGCGGTGAACAGGGCCGGGCCGGCGTTCTCGACCGTGTGGAGGGCGGCCCGGAACCGCGCCGCCCGGATGCCCGCCTCCTGCACTTTGAGGGACTGGGCGCGGTATCGCTCGTTGTAGACGTCCTCGCCGCCCACGCCACGCATCACTCGCAGCCCGGCCACTCCGTCGGTGGCCAGGGACGTGAGGATCCCTTGTTCTTCGCGCTGTTCGGACAGGCGTTTCTGGAGCGGTCTGATGATCCAGGAGACGAGGGCCATGACCAGGGGCATCCCCACCGCGACGAACAGACCCAGCGGCGCCGACGTGCGGAGCATGAGCGCGGTGACGACCACGAAGGCGACGGACGACCCGATGGCCTCGGGGACGAAGGCGATGAGGCCGCCGAGTCGGTCGGGGTCCTGTGTGATCGCGGCGACGATGTCGCCCGAGGGCACGTCCCGTCCGACGTCGGTGCGCCGCCCGAAGACAACCCGGGTGAGCCGACGGGCCGGGCTCCATGCGCTGCGCATCCACAGCATGACGGCGCAGAGGTCGGCCATGCCCATCAGGCACAGGTAGAGGACCAGCCCCGAGTACCACAGGACTCCCGGCAGGATGGCGCGGGTGAGGCCGGCCTGGATGCCCGAATCGAGCATGCTCCCCACGGTCCACGGCAGTAGCGCGAGGGCGACGTAGCTCAGGCAGCTCACCAGGGAGTAGGCGGCGAGGATCTTCCAGTTGTCGCGGAAGGCCTTGCCCATGATCGCTCCCGGCGCGGCCGGGATGCGGTCCGGCTCCCCCACGGGTTCGCGCATCCACGCGGGCCACTTGCGCGGTTCGCGGACCAGGCGGATCTTCGCCGCGGGAGAGTCCGAGGGAGCCTCGTCGCCGAGATGCTCGGGTGCGCCGGTGTTCCCTGTGTCCGTTGAGGCCGTGGCCATTGAGGCGCGGGCGCGCCCGCGGGAAGGCCGGGCATACGCGTGAGGGGCGTGAGAGGATTGTGAAGATTTGTGTGACATGATCTGCTTTCCGGCGGCAGGGCGCGCCGAGATGAACCTTGCTTGCGGGCATGGCGATCGATCGGGGTGCCACGCTGCTGTGCACGGCATGCCCCGGGCTCAGTTACAGATCTTCATGGAGTGAGGTTAACACCCCGAGCGTCCGTGGCGAAATCGCTTTGGATGACCTGGACGACGCCGTCCGCGATTAGGACCCCGAGGGGAGAAATCCGGGCTTCTCGAAAGCGCCGACGAGCCAGACCGGTAGCGCCCCGCGACGCCCGCGGAGATATCGGCACGGCTCCCGGCGACGGCTTGTGCCGGCGTTAACGCCCCGATAGGAAACATCGGTCCCGCTTCCCACCCGGTCCGCAGGGCGAACGGTGGCCGCGGGCCGGGACGGGCAGAGCCTCCAAGCGCCGCACATGCGAGCAGTCTTTTTCGAACATGAGGTGGGGCTTTCCAGAGCACTCGAACGGCAAGGTAAACTCAGCAATATGAAGACGGCCCTTGAAGAAATCCGTCGCGCGGTCGAGCTGGAATGCTACCTGCCAGCTTTGGCGTTGGCACTGACTATTCCAGATGTCTGCGGCAAAATCACATACCCGGAAGATCCTATCGTCCGTGATCGCTACAAAAATTGGTTCGACGAATGGGTTAAACCACGTTATATCGTCAGTGCAATTCACACTTCCGACGGAAAGTTACAAACCCATTGCGATGGTCGCTACTTTAATGGTTATTTATGTTATAAATTGCGTTGTAGTCTCCTGCACGAAAATAACGATCATATCCAAAATGAAGTAGGAGAAATCTTGCCAGATGAAGAGAATGGCATTGCATATAAGTATGAATTCGAATTAGTCGCCAATAGTTGCGATTCCTTCGGAATTTGGTCTGGCCTCGCACCCGCTGGTGAACCAATCATCAAGACCATACGAGTGCGGATAGACATCGGAACTCTATGCGTTGATCTGTGCGATAGCGCCGAACGTTTCCTCGCGGGTCGAAGTGAAGACGACATTCTTGCTCACAATGTTTCATACAATAACTTTGCGAAACTACGTGACAGACTGGGTGGCACACAGAAATGAAAACATTTCTACACATTCAACCATTTTTCGTATAAAACAGCTATTATACTTGGAATTCTGATAAGAAACAGCGCCTGGAGAGGTACCGGGCAGAATTTCTCAAGGTGTCCACAGCGCCTTGCCCCGTGCGCAATCGGCTGTTCTCACGGCCGTTGGGCATGGGGCATCGGGGCTTGTCGCTATGGCGTTTCGTTTCAGCTTCCGCCGCCCTCTCGCTCCTTGCGGGGCCGCCCTCGCCCCCGCATGGGTCCGGCGTGGGGATCCCTGCCGGCCTTGGCGAGGGCGCGGCGCAGGATGATCTCGATCTGGGCGTTGATCGAGCGCAGATCGTCGGCAGCCCATTTGGAGATGGCTGCGTGGACTGCCGGGTCCAGCCTGAGCAGGACCTGCTTGCGCCTGCTGTTGTCCGCCATCGTCATTCAGGCGTACAGGGAGCCGGTGTTGACCACGGGCTGGGTGCGCTGGTCGGAGCATAGGACCACCAGCAGGTTCGAGACCATCTGCGCTCGGCGCTCGTCGTCCATGGCGACGATGTCGCCGTCCTCCAGGCGCCTGAGCGCCTGGTCCACCATGGTGACCGCGCCTTCCACGATCTGCTCGCGGGCGGCGATGACGGCTCCGGCCTGCTGGCGTTGAAGCATGGCCTGGGCGATCTCGGGCGCGTAGGCCAGGGAGGAGATGCGGACCTCGATGATCTCCAGCCCGGCCAGCGCCACGCGGGCGGCGACTTCCTCGGCCAGCTCGGAGGAGACCAGGTCGGTGCCCCCGCGCAGGGATGTCACGCCGGGCCCCGGCTCGTCGTAGGGGTGGGTCGTGGCGACGTGGCGCAGCGCGGATTCGGCCTGAGCCTCGATGAACTCCTGGTAGTCCTCGACGGCGAAGACGGCCCGGGCGGTGTCGGCCACCTGCCACACGACGATCGCGGCGATGTTCACCGGGTTCCCGTCGAGGTCGTTGACCTTGAGCTCGTGGGTCTCGAAATTGTGGACCTTGATGGAGACCTTCTTGCCGAGCGTGAGCGGGGGGACGAGTATCAGCCCGGTGCGCCGGGCGGTGCCGACGTACTTGCCGAAGAATTGGCGCACGCTCGTCTCGCCCGGCGAGACGATGGCCAGGGAGGTGGCCAGGAGCGAAGCGATCACCACGCCGATCGTCCCGACGACGATGCGCAGCACGGCCAGCGGGCCACCCGCCTTCACGGCGATGGCCCCCGTCACGATCAACACGATGGAACCGGCCATGGCCGCCAGCAGGAGCGCGGCGACCAAGAAGGCGGCGCTCGATCCGGATGACCGGACGTGCGTCTCGGTGATGTCGACCCGAGCGGGATTCTTGGCGCCGTGCTCAGTCGGGTCGATGAGTTCGTTCGGATGGACCGGACTCTGGGCGGCCGGGCGGGGTCGGGTCGCCGATTCGTCGTCGGTGGCGGGCATCATGATCTCCTTTCGGCGTCGGCGTGCGGGAGGGTCTCTCCCTCTCGGAGAAGCGTACCGGCGCTATCAATATGATAGCTATTTTTTGAGAAGCCGCAATCCTCGAGTTCACGGCGGCCGAGATCGACGGGCCGCCATGCCGCGGTAGCCGCTGCGCGAAGACCGGGACCGCACTCGCCGCGCACCGGCGTGCGTATCCGCCCGGTCCGCTCAGGCCGCCTCGGTGAAGGCGGTTCCGTCCCGAGGCTCATCGGTTCGCTGCCTGCCTCACCGGGAACTGGGCGTGCGGCCCGCGTCCCCGGCGAAGGTCCGCCGGGCAAAGAAAAAGGATGCATCGGAGAGTGGATGCATCCGTACTGTGGTGCTCAAGGGGGGAGTTGAACCCCCACGCCCTTTCGGGCACACGGACCTGAACCGTGCGCGTCTGCCTATTCCGCCACTTGAGCGTACGCTGTCAGCGGCTTACAGCATATTAGCCGTGGAGCGACTTTCCAAGTCGAAGCGCTGTGAAGCCGACGACGCCCCCTGCGCCGCACCCACCTCCCATAACCGCCGGCATCTGCGGAGGCGTAGAGCATAGCGCCCGCGTGGAGCCGAGCCGCTGACGATCAGCGATGTTCACCATGAGAGTCCGGGATGCCTCCCGGAGAGAAACCCCTGTATCGTAAAGGCAGTACGCCGTACGTGAGACCTCCGTGACGGTGTCCCGCGCGTTCCCTGCAGGGCCGACTGGCCTGTCGGGCGCCGGAGACGCTGGCGCCTTGGGAGTTGAAGTTCATCGGCGCGGACAAAGCGGCTAGAGTAGCCGAGCCGAAAGCTGTCGGCGCGGCCGAGACGGTTAGGGAGGTGTCCAGTGGGCGCATTCGACAAGTTCGAAAGAGGCGTGGAAAACGCCGTGGCCTCGGTCTTCTCGCGCGCTTTCCATTCGGAGCTCAAACCCGTGGAGATCACGTCCGCGGTCAAGAAGGCGATGGACGAGAACGCCTCGACCATGACTCGTCAGCGCACCATCGGTCCCAACGACTTCACGGTGAATCTCTCCCCCCGGGATCGCGAACGCCTGGCCCAGTGGAGCGAGGACTCGCTGGCCGAAGAGATTGCGGGGACGGTCACCGCGTACGCCTCGGAGCAGGACTACACGCTCCTGGGTCCCATTCGCATACGGTTCGCGACCAAGAGCGAGCTGAAGCCGAGCAGTCTCCAGGTGGAAGCCTCGATCAAAAGGGGGGCGGCCGCTCCGGTCACGTCGAGTACCGCATCGGGTCACCCGATCATCCAGGTCGGGCAGGACCGCTACCTGCTGACCGGGTCGGTCACGGTGATCGGACGCGGTTCGGAATGCGACATCACGGTGGACGACACCGGCATATCGCGTCGGCATCTCGAACTGCGGGTGACGCCTCGCGGCGTCATCGCAACGGATCTCGGCTCCACGAACGGCAGTTTCGTCGAGGGCCATCGAATCACCGCGGCCACGCTGGTGGATGGGAACACCATCACCATCGGCCGCACTAACATCATGTTCTGGAATTCTACGGGGCTCGCATGAGCGCACTTGTCTTTACACTTTTGAGAATCGGCTTCCTCGCCCTCCTGTGGATCTTCGTGTTAGCGGTCCTCATGACGTTGCGCCGCGACGTCTACGGCACGCAGGTGAAGAATCGCGGAGTGGCTTCCTCCTCTTCCCCGCCGCAGCAGAGGTCTCGCCGTAAGGCGACGCAGGCGAAGTCGTCGTCTCAGCACGAGCAGCAGGCGGGCCCTACACAGCCGACTCTGCTCACGGTGACGGCCGGTCCCCTCGCGGGGACGACGCTGCCTTTGGGCAGCGCCCAGATCATCGTCGGGCGCTCGCCGGATTCCGCGCTGGTGCTCGACGACACCTACTCGTCGGCCCGCCACGCGCGCTTCTACCAGTCGGACGGCGCCTGGTGGGTTGAGGATCTGGACTCGACGAACGGCACGTACGTAGGGGGGCAGCGCATCAGCACGCCGCGGCAGATCGCGCCGGGAATCCCCGTGGTCATCGGGAGAACGACGATGGAGCTGCGCTGATGGGAATCCAACTTCGTTTCGCGGCGTATTCGGACGTCGGCCTCGTCCGCTCGAACAATCAGGACGGCGGCTACGCCTCCCCCAACCTCCTCGTGCTCGCCGATGGAATGGGCGGAGCCGCTGCAGGAGACGTCGCCTCCTCGGTGACGGTCGGGCACCTGGCGGCCCTCGACGACGACGTGTACGGCGCCGACGATCTGCTCCCCGTCTTGCGCAAGTCGGTCAACGAGGCGCACGTCGACCTCGTCGAACGGGCTGAGAACGACCCGAATCTGGCCGGGATGGGCACGACGTGCATCGCCCTGCTCCGCTCGTCGAACAAGCTCGCCATGGTTCACATCGGCGATTCGCGGGCCTACCTCCTGCGCGACGGCAAGCTCACGCAGGTGACCCACGACCACACCCTCGTCCAGTTCCTCGTCGACCACGGCCAGCTCACGCCCGAGGAGGCCGAACACCACCCCAAGCGGAACGTCATCATGCGGGCCCTGGGCGACACCCCGGGCGACGTCGAACTCGACGAGTCCGTGCGCGAGGCGATGCCCGGCGACCGCTGGCTGCTGTGTTCGGACGGGCTGTTCGGCGTGGTCGCCCACGAGACGATCGAGGAGACCCTCAGCCGGAGGAATCTCAACGCGGCGGGGGAGAAGCTCATCGAACTGGCTCTGGCCGGCGGCGCACCCGACAACGTCACGGTGGTGCTGGCCGAGGTGGTCGACGATTCGGACACCGGGTCGATCCAGCGCAGCCAGCAGCCGATCGTCGTCGGCTCGGCGGCCGTCGACCATCGGCGCCCCTCCCGCGGCGGGAAGTCCGCGGCGGCGAAGGCGGCCGCCCTGCCCCCGGCGTCGGCGGACTCCCCGGACACCGGCCAGAGCCAGGACCAGAGTCAGGACGAGGCGGCTGCACCGGAGGGGGCCGAGCGCCGCCGTTCGCGGGTTCTGCCCAGAGTAGCGGTCCTCTTCGGCGTTCTGGCGATAATCGGCGCCGTGCTCTTCGGTGCCTACACGTGGACGCAGTCGCGATACTACGTGGCCTCCCACAACGGCCGCGTGACGATCTACCGGGGCATCTCCCAGTCGCTGGGACCCATCAAGCTCTCCCACATCCAGGAGGAGACGGACATCAAGGTGGGCGACCTGCAGCCGGTCGCCCGCGAACGCCTGGAAGCCAACATCTCCCGGGGTTCCCTGGAGGAGGCCCGCAAGGTGATCTCGAATCTGAGGGAGGAGATGGCCACACCGTCCACGAATCCCTCCACTGCGCCGAATGCGCCCGCGCCGGCTCCAGGCTCGCCGGCTCCCTCCCCCACAGCGGCGCCGGGCGCCGCGCAGGCGCCTGACGGCGCCGCATCGAACGGAGTGGTGTGATGAGCGTTGTAACCCAGACGTCGCCGCGGACGGGTCGTTTCTCCGAGGCGGCTCTTCTCATCATCTCCGTCGGCATCGGAGTCGGCGCCTTCTGCCTGGCCCACCTGGGAGCGGAGGAAGGCGGACTCCCATCGTCCCTCCCCGTGATCCTGGTGGGGTCGGTGGCGATCGCCATCGTCGGGCACATGGTGATCCGCCATTTCGCCAGCTACGCCGATCCCGTGCTCTTCCCCAGCGCTCTGGCCCTCAACGGCCTGGGTCTGGCGATGATCTACCGCATCGACATGGCGTCCGGAACCGATCAGGTCAAGAACCAGCTCGTTCTGACGGTCGCCGCGATCGTCTTGATGGTCATCACCGTCGTGGCCTTGCGCAATCACCGGGCCTTGAGGCGGTACACGTGGACGTCCCTCTTCGTGGGAATCGGGCTTCTGCTCCTGCCCATGGTCCCGGGGCTGGGCAGGACGATCAACGGCGCGCGCATCTGGATCCGCCTGGTGGGTTTCTCCTTCCAGCCCGCCGAGTTCGCGAAGATCTGCTTCGCCGTCTTCTTCGCCGGATACCTCGTCTCGGAGCGGGACAACCTTTCCCTGGCGGGGCCTAAATTCCTGGGGATGCGCCTGCCCCTGGCGCGTCACTTCGTCCCCATCCTCACGGCCTGGGCCATCTGCATGGGGGTCCTCGTCATGGAGCGCGACTTCGGCACGGCCATCCTCTTCTTCGGCCTGTTCGTGGGGATGCTCTACGTGGCGACGGAGCGCATCTCGTGGATCGTCATCGGCGGCCTCCTCGCGACGGTCGGCGTCGCGTTGATCTACCAGGTGACCCCGCACATCCAGGCGCGGTTCGTCATATGGCTCCACGCCCTGGACTCCAACGTGTACAACGACAAGCACGGTTCCTATCAGATCGTCCAAGGCCTGTTCGGAATGGGGTCGGGGGGCCTGTTCGGCACAGGACTGGGCCAGGGGTACCCCACCAAGGTCTATGCGGCCAACTCCGATTTCATCGTCGCCTCCTTCGGCGAGGAGATCGGCCTGATCGGGCTGCTGGCCCTGCTGTGCATCTACCTGATGATCATCGTCCGCGGCCTGCGCACCGCGATCGTCCTGCGCGACGGCTTCGGCAAACTGCTCGTCACCGGGCTGGCCTTCACGATCGCGCTCCAGTGCTTCGTGGTCGTCGGCGGCGTCACACGGGTCATCCCCCTGACGGGTCTGGCGATGCCTTTCCTCGCCCACGGCGGGTCGGCTCTGCTGGCCAACTGGACGATCATCGGGATCCTCATCCGGATCTCGGACGTCGCGCGCAGGCCCGCGGCCGCCGATCCCTTGCCTCCTGAGGACGTCCTCAACGTCATTCCGGCTTTGGAGAAGGAAACCGGCTCTCAGACGGCGAATGATTCCACTAAAACACAGGTGGTGAAGCTATGAACCGGCCGATTCGTTTGCTTGCAACACTCGTCTTCGCCATGTTCCTCTCCCTCATGGCGATGGCGACGTACATCCAGTTCTTCCAGGCGCCCTCCCTCAACGCGGATTCACGCAACGTGCGGTCGATGTACCGCCAGTACAAGGTGAAGAGGGGACCGATCATCGTGAACGGAGACGATATCGTCTCCTCCTCCCCCTCCAAAGACGAAAAGGATCACCACAAGTTCCAGCGCAAGTACAAGGACGGGTCGACCTACGCCCACGTCACCGGGTACATGTCGACGGTCTTCAACTCGACGACCGGGATCGAGAAGGCCGAGAACGGCGTGCTCGCCGGTTCGTCGGATTCCCTAGCGTCTCAGCGTTTCCAGGAGCTCATCTCCGGGGAGGAACAGCGCGGCGGCGGAGTGGAGCTGACGATCGACCCAGCCACGCAGAAGGCCGCGGTCAAAGCCCTCAACGGCCAGCGGGGCTCGGTCGTCGCCCTCGATCCGAAGACGGGGGCGATCCTCGCGCAAGTCTCCCTTCCCAGCTACGATCCCAACAAGCTGGCCTCCCACGAGCGGGAGTCGGTCCAGAAGGCCTGGAACAAGCTCGCGCAGAACAAGGAGAAGCCCCTGATCAACCGGGCCATCGCGGGCGAACAGTACGCCCCCGGCTCGACGTTCAAGATGCTCACGGCTACGGCCATGCTGGAGAACTCCGGCCTCACGCCGGATTCGACCGTCGATGCGCCGAACAGCTACACGCCTCCCGGGACGTCGCACTCGATCCAGAACCCGGGCGAGCGTCCCTGCGGCGACGGCTCGGGCCGGGTAACCCTGCGCGAGGCCTTCATCGAGTCGTGCAACACGCCGTTCGCCAAGGGCGGGGTCTCCGTGGGCGCGGACAAGATGGTCGAGCAGGGGAAGAAATTCGGGTTCGGCACCACTTTCGAGACACCGCAACGGGTTCTCGCCTCGCGCTTCCCGAAGCCGGGTTCGACCGCGGCGCTGGCGATGGACAGTTTCGGGCAACGCGACATCCGGGTCACCCCCCTGCAGATGGCGATGATCGGCGGAGGGATCGCGAACGACGGAGTCGTCATGGAGCCCCACGTCATCAAACGAACTCTCACGTCCGATTTGGAGACCGTCTCTAAAACAAAGCCCAAGCAATTCAGCAGGGCGATGAGCGATAAGACGGCGAAGTACATGCAGGAGATGATGGTTGCCGACGTCACTTCGGGGACTGGACACCGCGCCGCCATCAGAGGAGTGTCAGTAGCGGGTAAGACGGGTACGGCGGAGATCAGCGCCTCGACTCCACCTCACGTGTGGTTCGTTGGCTTCGCACCGGCCAACGATCCCAAGATCGTCGTGGCCGTGATCGTTGAGAATTCTGGCAATGCGGGATGGAATGGCGACGGCGGGTCCGTGGCCGCCCCTATTGCCCGGGAGGTAATGAAAGCCAAGTTGGGAGTGTCATGAGCACGCAATACGACACGTTCGACACGAGGGACAGGTGACAGACGTGAGCAACGTTCCCCGTGTCTTGGGCAACCGCTACGAGATAGGCGATCTCATCGGCCGTGGCGGTATGGCGCAGGTCCACCTGGGTTACGACACCCGGTTGTCTCGCACGGTCGCCATCAAGGTACTGCGAACGGATCTGGCTGCAGACCCGATGTTCCTCGCTCGCTTCCGTCGTGAAGCCCAGTCGGCCGCAGCGCTGAACCATCCGTCGATCGTCTCCGTCTACGACACCGGCGAAGAAACCATGGACACCCCGACGGGCCAGCAGATCTCCCTGCCGTACATCGTCATGGAGTACGTGCGGGGGCGCACCGTCGCGGCGTTGTTGAGCGACGGTGAGCCCGTGCCGCTCAACGACGCCGTCCAGATCGTCGTCGGGGTGCTCTCCGCGCTGGAGTACTCTCACCACGAGGGCATCATCCATCGGGACATCAAACCCGGCAACGTCATGATCACGCCGGACGGCAAGATCAAGGTGATGGACTTCGGAATCGCCCGCGCCATCGCGGATTCGGCTGCGACGATGACGCAGACGAACTCGGTGGTCGGCACGGCCCAGTACCTGTCCCCCGAGCAGGCCAGGGGCGAGGTGGTCGACACCCGCTCGGACCTGTACTCGACCGGATGCCTGCTGTACGAGCTGCTCACCGGCAAGCCGCCCTTCACAGGCGATTCCGCTGTGGCGGTGGCGTATCAGCACGTCTCGGAGACCCCGAAGCTGGCCTCGGAGGTCCATCCCGAGATCTCCGAGGAGATCGACCGGGTCGTGATGAAGTCGCTGGCCAAGCGCCGCGAGGACCGCTACCAGAACGCGGCCGAGTTCCGCAACGATCTTCTGGCGGCCGCACGGGGGGAAGGGGTCAACGCCCCCGCCGCCACGGCGTGGGACTCCGCGCCGGTCGTGCCGCCCGGCGGCACGCAGGTGGCGTCGGCTCAGGAGTACTACCCTCCCTCATCTGCGGCCACTTCGGCTACGACGGCGACGGGCGTTCAGCCCGCCGTCGCCTCCAGCGAAAAAGTCCGGCGCAAGAACCGGCTCATGGTCTGGCTGGGGGTGGCCTTCCTGGCCATCGCCGGCGTCGCCGTCGCCATAGCGATGAACATGGGCGGCGGAGACTCCTCGACCGCCAAAGTCCCCACTATGGCGGAGATGGACGAATCCCGCGCCAAGGCCACTGTGGAGAAAGCGGGCTTCAAGTTCAGCAAGGGAGACGATCAGGCTTCCTCGAGCGTCAAGAAGGGGCTTTTCGTCTCCTCGTCTCCTAAGCCCGGCTCGTCCCTCGAAAAGGGCAAGACGGTCACCGTCCATTTCTCCTCGGGGCCCTCGGCGCAGGTCACGGTACCCGACGTCACCGGCATGACCCAGGAGAAGGCGACGGCTGCACTCGAGAAGGTCGGATTGAAGACCGGCAACGTCACGACCATCAACTCGTCGGACGTCGCGAAGAACACGGTGGCCAAGACGTCGCCTGCCGCAGGCGAAACCGCCGAATCCGGCTCCCAGGTCACCCTATACATAGCCGCCGGAGGCACCAAAACGCCCGATGTCATCGGGAAGACAGCCGAGCAAGCAGAATCCGACCTCCAGAACGCCGGATTCAAGTCCACGGTCGTCTACCAGCGGGTGTCGAGCCCGAACCAGGATGGCAAAGTCCTGGTGCAGAGGCGGTCGGGGAACACGGTCACCATCACGGTCGGCCGCTACACCTCGGAGCCCAGCGCTCCGACGGACCCGACCGGCGGCAGGCAACAGACCACCTACCCCTACCCGAGATCCACCACCACGCCGGCGGCTCCCACCACCACGCCGGCGGCTCCCACGACCGCGCCGACGACGCAGCAGCACAACCCGACCCCCACGGGCGGTGGCGATAACGGCGGCGGCTCGGGCGGCAACAACAATGGCCAAGGAAGCGGCGCTCAGGGCAACAACGTCAACTGACGCCTACAGCTCAGACAGCGAGGGTGGGGCAGCGGATTGCCGCTGCCCCACCCTCTGCATTTCTCCACATACCCACGATCGACAGCCTTGTGCGCGACGAACCCTCGCCTCTCAGGCGCCGGAACGCGCCAGACTGATTCGCGCTACCTTCGCAGCAGCGGCGCCTTGCCGTCGGCAGCGGCCAGGGCGCCGTCCTGGCCGCACAGAACCAGCCAATTCGCGAGCATCCGGTGCCCGCCTTCCGTTATGACCGACTCGGGGTGGAACTGGACGCCCCACAGGGGCAGGTGCACATGCTGAAGCCCCATGATCACTCCGTCCCGGGTTCGGGCCGTGACTTCCAGCTCGCCCCCCACGGTTCCGGGCTCGACCGTCAGGGAGTGGTAGCGGGTGACCCTCAGAGGCGAGGGCAGGCCGTCGAACACGCCGACGCCGGTGTGCTCGATGAGGGACGTCTTTCCGTGCCGAAGCTCCGGGGCGTGCGAAACCGTCGCCCCGAAAGCTTCGCCGAGAGCCTGGTGCCCCAGGCACACGCCGAGCATCGGCGTGTGCGAGTCGGCGCATTCGGCGATGGCGGCCATGGACGCCCCCGCCTTGGCGGGCGTTCCCGGTCCCGGTGAGACGAGCACGCCGTCGTAGGCGGGGATCGAAGCCAAATCGACGACGTCGTTGCGCACAACCGTCGCCGAGGCGCCCAGCAGGCGCAAATAGTCGACGATCGTGTAGACGAAGCTGTCGTAGTTGTCGATGACCAGGAGGCGGGCCATGTCAGCCCACCGTGTTGTCGAAGGCGGGGAAAGTGTTGGCGACCCAGGGGAACACCCACAGGAACAGGCCCGCGACCACGGCGAACAGTAGGACCAGGCTCTCGATGAACTTGAGCCATCGCGGCCCTGGGAGCAGGTGCCAAATCGCTGCGTACATGTCTCCTCCTATCACTTCTGGCTCTGGGCGAGCTCTTGCGGGATGCCGTCCTTGCGGTCGACCCAGTGGCTGAACTTGGCATGGACGATCCAGCGTTCGTTGGACACGAACGGAGGGTGGCAGGTCGTGATCGTCAGGTAGCGTTCGGTGGCCTTCTGCTGGGGCTTGGACGGGTTCTTCGGATCCGGCGCGATGACGTCGACCTGGCCGGGTGAGACGATGGAGCTCTCCGTCATGTAGTAGACGAGGTAGGCGTCCTTGGTTTCGAGGATGATCGGGTCGCCGGCCTCGAGTTCGTCGACGTCCCTCATCGGCGCACCGTACGTCTGCCGGTGCGCGGCTGTGGCGAAATTCCCCACTTCGCCGGGGAAGGCCGTCCCCTCGTAGTGCCCGAACGCGCCCTTGTCCAGCACCCGTTTGAGGCTGGTCCCGTACTCGATCGTATGCGCGTAATCCTTGCCGAATCGCGGAATGCGCATGAGGCCCTCGGCGGTGCCGACCGTCGTCGTGTGGGGGACCGCCGGCGGCGGATCGGTGCGAGCTTTGCCGATTTTGACGGTGCCCGAATTCGAGGGAGGCTTCTGCCAGCCTTCCTTGAGCTGTTCCACCTTGCTGTGCTGCGCGCGGTTCGCCTCGATGTCGGTCCACCACACCTGCCACACGATGAACAGGCCGATCACGAAGCCGGCGGTGATGAGCAGTTCGCCGATCACCCCGACGACGCGGGACAGAACGCTCGGATTATTGCGGGCGTGCTTGGCCTTGTTCCTGGCCGCTGACGATCGCTGGGCTATCTCTCCCTCCCAGAGGCCTTCGGGTATGTCGTTCTGGATCGTGGTCGACGATGCGTGCTTCGTCGAGCCCAGTCCTACCGCTTCGGCGATGGCCGAAGTCGCGGCCTCCGAATCGAGGCGTTCCCATCCAGGAAGCCAGGCGGTGGCTTCTCCCGATTCCTGCGTGGGATCGACAGGCTGGGACTTCTGTGCGTGAGCGTCGCCGTGGAGGGCGTCCTTCAAAGGATTCCCCCGCTCCGACAACGAGTGGCGTCCTGCCATGTGAGTCCTTTCATCCAATGGCACAACCCTACCGGCAACGGGCCTGCCCTCAGTACCGTCCGTGCAGCGTTACCCTAGCGTTGGTAGGTTTTCGTCTCCGGAGGAAACCGCGCATCGTCTTCGGGCGCTCCGCTCGGGGAGAGCCACGCGCCGTGTGCGAGTGTCGAACATCACCGCTCGACCATGCGGTCCCATCGGGGCGCAGAGCGCATCGAAGGCGAACTCGCGTCGGAGCCCTCGGCTCGGAACGCCCGGCAACCGGCCCGCCGCGGCGCTCGCCGCACCGAACGGCTGCGAAGTCCACGGGCGGCGCCCCGCGTGCGCGAATACCCACGCGTGCGCGAATACCCACGAGTGACTAGGCTTGGCGGAGAACCACCAGCCCGGAAGGAAAGAGATGCCCGACTCCGAGAAGCTCGACACCACCGACGAGCACGCCGACGACCAAGCACGCGACGAGGAGACCCCGGACGCCGGCGACGGCGAAGCCGGCGAGTCCAGCGAAGGCGGCGATCCGGAGAAGGACGGCGAATCGACGAAGGCCGCAGAGAAAGGCCGCGAAGAACGCGAGAAGAAGGGCGGAAAAGGCAAGCCCTCCGAGGCGGATGACGACGACGGCGGAAAGGGCGCCAAAGGCGGTAAAGCCAAGAAGCGCAAGAAGGAGGGCCACAAGAACCCCCACGCCCAGAAGAAGTCCGGCAATCCCGCCAAAGGAACCAGACGCAGCATCGCCGAACGGGAAGCTTCGAAGTCCGAGAAGAGCGAGAAGGAGCCCGTCAAATTCAAGAGCCCGCATTCGCCGAAGTGGTGGGTTCCGCTCATGGTCTCGCTCATGGTCATCGGCCTGATCATCGTCGTGCTGGCCTACGTCTTCAACGGCCAGTTCCCGATGAAAGGGCTGGGAAACGGAAATCTGTTCATCGGTTTCGCCTTCATGCTGGCAGGCTTCCTGATGACGATGGGATGGAAGTAGCCCACGACGTCCGAAGCGCGAGACGCCCTGCGCGGCGACCCTCTCGGGCGGCTAAGGTGGCTACCGGTCAGTCAAAAGGGCGTGGCGACCGCTCACCTCGAGCCTCTCCCATCGTCCCCAAGAACCGGAAAGGAACGCTCATGGCCAAGCTCTACCTTGTTGAACTCACCCCGTCAACCGATGTACGGAGCCTGATGTCGGACCTCGCGGATAACGCTCGCGCCAACGGGGCCGAACTGATCGAAGCGCAGGTGACGGCCGACCGGAGCCGGGTCTTCGCCATCCTCGAAGCGGATGATCCCGCAGGGGTCGTCGCCGCCACGTCCGACCTCGCCGCGGAGGCCTGCGAACCCGCGCAAGTCCGCCTGGTCGGCGCCGAGCTCGCCGACATCAAGGCGGTGCGCCCCGAGGCCGGGTATCTCGTCGAATGGGACATCCCGGCTTCGATCGACATGGATACATATCTGGCCCGTAAAGCCGAGAAATCCCCCCTCTACGAGCAGGTTCCCGAGGTCACCTTCCTACGCACCTATGTGCGCGAAGACATGGCCAAGTGCCTGTGCTTCTACAACGCACCCGATGTCGACGCCGTCGTGCACGCCCGCGAAGTGGTCTCCACGCCGATCGACCGTCTACACGCGCTCGATCACATCGAGCTTTGAGGCACAGGCAAGCCGCCCGAGGCGGCGGCCGCACCGGTGAGGGCCGGGCTTCTGACGTGGGTGGATCAGGCGAGACCTGGTCCACCCACGATTCCGTTCGGCGCCCGTGTTCCTGCGCGCACGTCGAAGCCATTCCGCACCGCCGTCTTCGATCCCATCCACATGTGTGGGCAAATCTGTGGATAGACTACACGCGTGTAATTCGCCGATTGTCGGCGGGACGCCGCGCCTCATGCCTGGCCGATGAATGCACGTGCGGGAGGGAGCGCACGAAACCCGCGGAGCCGTGCCGGCGCGATACGGGCCGCCCCCGAACATTCGGGCGGTGCGCCGCGGGGACTGCGTGCCCCTCTCCTCCTAGACCCGGTATCCCCACATGACGGCGGCCGTCACGGCGAGCACAGCGGCGGACACCGCGGCGGCGTCGGCGGCGGTCCGCCACACGGGTGCCAGTGTGCGCGTACGGGACATCGCGAATACGAGCAGAACCCCCATGACGAATCCGCCGATGTGGGACTGCCAGGAGATGTTCGTGTTCGGGATGAAGTTGATGGCGACGTTCAGCCCGATGACCACGAGGAGGTTGGTCATGTCGGCGCCGATGATCCGGTAGACGATGACCAGAGCGCCGAGGAGACCGAAGACGGCGCCGGATGCGCCGACCGTCGCGATGCCCCAGGATGAGCCGAGCGGGTCGGCGGTGAGGAGCACGGCGACGTTGCCGCCTATGGCCGAGAGCAGGTAGAGCGCGAGGAACCGCCAGCGGCCGAGCATCGGTTCGAGCACGCACCCCAGCAGCCACAGGGCGTACATGTTGAGCACGATATGCCAGAATCCCGCGTGTAGGAAGGCCGAGGTGAGGAATCGGTACGGCTGCGACTCGGCCAGGGCGGGGGTGAAGATGCACCTATACGTGATCTCCTGGGAAAACCGTTCGGCCAACGCCAGGAGGACGCAGGCAGCGATGAGCACCCTGGTAACCAGCGACCTCTGCCGGTTCTCACCGAGCGAGCGCACGAAGCGCGCTATGAAGGCGATGAAGCGGGAGGCGGGTCCGTCACCGCGGGAGGGGCCTGGCATGCTCATCGTCGCCTGCGGAAAGCCGATTATCTTGCGGTCACTCGGTGACCGTGACCGACTCGATGACGACGTCCTCGACGGGGCGATCGCCCGGTCCCGTGGCCACGGCGGCGATGTCGTCGACGACGGCTTTCGACTGGTCGTCGGCCACCTTGCCGAAAATCGTGTGCTTGCCGGTCAGCCATTCGGTGGGCGCGACGGTGATGAAGAACTGGGAGCCGTTCGTGCCCCTGCCCCGGGACTTTCCGGCATTGGCCATGGCGAGCAGATAGGGCTCGGTGAAGGCGAGCTCGGGGTGGATTTCGTCGTCGAACTGGTAACCGGGGCCTCCGGTCCCCATGCCGATCGGGTCGCCTCCCTGGATCATGAAACCCGGGATGACCCGGTGGAAGATGACTCCGTCGTAGAGCGGGTCACTCGTCTTCTCGCCCGTCTTGGGGTGCGTCCATTCGCGCTTGCCGGTGGCGAGCCCGACGAAGTTGGCCACGGTCTCCGGGGCGTGATTCGGATACAGCTCCACGGTGATGTCACCGTGATTGGTGTGAAGTGTCGCTTCCATGGGTCAATCCTCCCACACGGGAGCCATACCCGGAGGAAGCGATTACGCCGCGGGCCGACGAAGGCTCGATGAGAGATGTAGTCGAATGGATGCGCGCCCGAACGGCGCACCGCTGGACGGGCATGGGTGACACTACCCTCGTTTTCCCCGTCATTCCGGCGAGTTCCGACTGTAGCCTGAAACAGGCCGAGGGGATCGGAAGGATACCTCGAGAGTTCGGTGAACGCCACCGCGTCCGCTCTCCAGGTGCAACTACACACATATACACAATCCGTTTCGAAGAGGAGACTCTCTTGTCCAGCACACTTCACCGCAGATTCCTCTCGGGTCTGGGAGTCGCCGCCCTCGCGTCCGCGGGCGCAGTCGCACTCTCCATTCCCGCGGCCCAAGCAGACGTTTCCGGTTTCTCGACCGAAGGCGACCTGTCGATCAGAACGGGCCCGGGAACGAGCTACCAGGAGATCGGCACGATCTCCAAAGACGTCCAGCTCAACGTCCAATGCCAGCGGCAAGGCCAAGCCATCCAGGGCACTTACGCCTCCAACTGGTGGGCCAAGGTCACCTATCAGGGCAAGACGGGGTACGTCACACGGGCCTTCGTGCGCATCCCGGACGCGAAGGGCTTGGGCGCCTGCCCCGAGAACACCCCCCTGCCGAGTCCGCCGCAACCCAAGCCTTCGAACCCGGTGTCCTCCTACGAGAAGGTCAAGGCCCGCGCCAATGACTGGATCAGCGTCGGCCTCCTCTACAACTGGGACCTCTACCACCCCGACCGCAACGGCGTTAAGTACCGCCGTGACTGCTCGGGCTTCGTGTCCATGGCATTCGACCTGAAGACCAGCGCTTCGACGGTGACGCTGCCCAACTACGGCTTCAAGAAGATCAACTTCAGCGAACTCCGTCCGGGCGACATCGTGGGCAACTTCGGCCCCGGAACCGAAGGCGCCAACGGCCACGTCGCGATCTTCGACGGCTGGGCCAACTCCGCCCACACCCGGTTCAACACGCTGGAGATGCACGGGCCGCAGATGAAGGGCAAGGCTGAGCGCTCCACCCGCGGCACCGACGAGTTCTGGGTGAAGTCGGCGATGCGCTACACGAAGTAAGCGCACCGCACGAGGCGGCCTTGACGTGGCCGGGACCGGGAGCGTCGGCCCGGCCCCGGCCACATTGCCGTGGAGCTGACCGCCGGAAAGGCGATCGCCGGCCTGATGAGCGCCTTCCTCTTCCGGTCCGGTGAACGTCTTCCCGCTCCCTGCATCGCACGTCGGACATCTCCAACTGAGTCCTCGACGTCCCGGAAAGCCGTGAAAGGCCAACGCCGATCCGTTCGAAACGTCGGGGCGACGTCGCCTCGACGCCGCCTTTCGCGCAGGGCCGACGGTCCTCCAGCGGTGTTCCAGCTGACATTTCCACGAAAAATCGGCAATATAGTGAGGGTACGGTTCGAGGTCCGTTTCCCAACGGGCATAGAAGGAGGGTCGCAGATGTTCTGCTGTTCCAAGAAGGCCAAGAACAAGAGGAAGGCCACCACGCAGGCTCAGGACCTCGTGGCACAGGCGGGCGCCGCCGCCGCGGTCGCCGCTGAGAAGATCCGGCCAGTGGCCACGCAGCTCGCCGCGCAAGGCAAGGATCTGGCGCATCAGGGCAAGGAGTGGGCTGCTCCTCGCGTCGAGCACGCCGCTGAGAGGATCCGTCCCGTAGCGGCGGAGGCCGCCGCTCGGGCCGCCGAGGTCAAGGACAAAACCGTCAACGAGTACCTGCCCAAGGCCAAGCGAGTGGCACGCGCCGCCGCCCAGGCCGCCCGCGAGACGGACGGCGACATCAAGACCCGCGCCCATGCGATCCAGGAGTCGGCCGCCCGCGCCCTGGCCGAGCCCAAGCCCAAAAAGCGGCGGCTGCGCAAACTCACCGGAACGCTCGCCCTCATCGGAGGCACCGTGGGTGCAGCCTACCTTCTGTGGAAGCGCAGCCAGCCAGTCGAGGATCCGTGGGCCGAAGCCTACTGGGAAGACGTCACCGAGGAAACGGCGGCCGAGCCCGCTCCCGAGGACGAGGACGGCTCGGAGGCGGGCAGGCACAAGGCCTGACGATCCGGACGCCGGTGTCCTGCGCACTGCCAGCATCGACGCGGCAGCCCGGGCATACGCCGCAGCCATTCGTCCCGAACGCACCGATGGAGGGGCGGACGCAATCCGCCCCTCCACGATCTCTCGCCGTCCGGCTCCGCATTGTCCCCGACACTCGAGTCACCGGGGATTTCCTTTGCCTCGATGACTCACGAGGGCAAAGGAAATCCCCGGCCCTGCGTCGACGGCCATCGAGACTGGCATTCTCCCCGACGGCCTGAGATGCTTAGGGCATGAGCACCACAGTCGCTGCCTATCAGCTCGTCGAGACCGACGAAGGCGTCCGCGGACGCCACACGCGCATTCCACTCGAAGACCTCGGAGAAGGTGACGTGCTCATTCGCGTCACCCATTCCTCGGTCAACTACAAGGACGGTCTCGCCGCGACCGGGCGGGCCCCCATCGCCCGCCGCCTCCCCCTCGTCGGCGGGTGCTGCGCGGCCGGAACCGTCGTCGAACCGGGAGAGTCCGGGCTTCCCGCGGACACGGTGGTCGCCGTCGTGGGGGCGACGCTGTCCGAACAGCACAACGGAGGCTACTGCGAATATCTGCGAGTGCCGGCGGCGTGGGTCGTCGCGGTGCCCGAGGCCTTCACGTCGCGTCAGGCAGCCGCCATCGGCACCGCGGGCGTCACGTCCGCCATGGCCGTCGTCAAGCTCGAAGACGCCGGAGTGACCCCGGAGTCGGGGCCGATCGCCGTGACGGGAGCCAGCGGCGGAGCGGGATCCCTGGCCGTGGCGCTGCTGGCCGCCAGGGGCTACGAAGTGACGGCGCTGACGGGCAAGCCCGAAGCCGAGGATCTCCTGCGCGATCTCGGTGCCGCGAACGTCGCCCCGCGGCCCGACACGAGCGGCACCCGGCCGCTGGAACGCGGCACGTGGGCCGGCGCCGTCGACACCGTCGGCGGCGACACCCTCGCCTGGCTCACGCGCACCGTGGCTCCGGGCGGCTCGATCGCGGCCTTCGGCAATGCAGGGGGCAACCGCTTGACCACCACGGTTCTGCCCTTCATCCTGCGCGGTATCAACCTTCTGGGCGTCACGGTCACCTTCCCCGCCGCCGAGCTGCGCGAGCGCGTGTGGGAGCTCCTCACCTCCTCGCTCAGCCGGGAGGCCCTGGATGCGATCGCCACCGACGTCGACTTCGAGGATCTGGACGACGCCCTGCGAAGGATCGTCACGACGGGGGTCGTCGGACGGCAGGTGGTGAGAATCGGAGGCGAGGCCGCCGTCTAACCGCGCGGTTCACCGACCTCAGGCGACCCGCCGCGGCCATCCGCGCCGTCGACGGTGCGGGCTATCCGCTCGGCGAACTCCTCGCGGACCTCGGCGGGCAGGGTCTGGGCGTTGAGGATGTCGTAGACCCACAAGCCGTCGGCGGCCAAGTTCGCCATAGCCCTGCGGAAGCCGGCGTCGTCCTGGCCGCCCTCGACCGGAGCGGCCCACCGGCTGGTCACGGCAGCCCATGGGGCGATGTATTCGGGATGGGATGCCGCGTCGATCATGAGGAGCAGTTCGACGCGGCTCATCGCCTGGGACTGAGTCCTCACGTAGGCGGCGGCGCGCTGGTCGGGCGTCGACTCCTCGTAGGGGACGCCTAGGGCCTCGATCAAGTTGTCCTCCCACGCGGAGGCGAGGTACTCGTGCAAGGCCATGAGCATGTCCTCCTTGGAGGGAAAGTGGTAGACCAGCCCGCTCTTGGTCATTCCGGTCTCGCGCGCCACGGCGTCGAACGTCAGGCCGGACAGCCCGCCGCCCTCGATCACGCGGATGGCGGCCTTGATCGCCGCCTGCCGCTGCGACGGCCTCATCTCACCGCTCGCCTCCGGGCTCGTCCGCACCGCCGGGGGCTGTTTCGCGCAGCAGCCGCGAGACGACCGAGGTGCCCACCAGGCATACGAGCGCGACGGCGGCGAGGACCACCGCGAACGCCGTGTCATAGGCGTCCACGGCGGCGGACACCACCCGCGGATCGGAGCTGACCCGCAGGGCCTCGTTCAGGCTCGTGGCGGCCCCGGCGGGGGCCCCTGCGGGAAGGTCGACGGCCAGGCCGTAGACGAAGAGGATCCCGCCGCCGAAGAAGGCGGTGGCCAGAACGTTGCCGAATTCGTAGGAGACTTCTTCCACGGAGGACGCCATGCCGGCCCGAGAGGCCGGAACGCTCGTGACGATCGCCGAGGAAGCGACGGAGGCAGGCGCCCCCAGGCCGATCCCCGTAACGACGAGCCCGGCGACGAACCACCCGGGCGAATCGACGCCCAGCAGGGCGATGGAGGCGCCGAGGGCGCCGACGGCGAAGCCCCACACGATCGGGGCCCTCTCGCCGATGCGGTTGAGCAGCATCCCGCCGACGAGGCTGGAGGGCAGAGCCCCCACGGCGAGCACCACGAGGAGCAGGCCCGCCTGGAACGGCGAGTACCCGGCGACCAGCTGGAAGCGCTGGGCGACGACCAATCCGAGTCCCGAGACGGCCACGAGGGTGACGACCGCCGCGACAACGCCCGCCGTGAACCGGGGGATCGCGAACACGTCGAGGGGCAGGAGGGGATCGTCCAGGCGGCGCTGGCGGCGGACGAAGGCCGCGCCGAGGACCGCGGCGATCGCCAGGCCGGCGGCTACCTTCGCCCACGACGGCGGAACGCGCGCCGCCTCTTCGACGGCGAGGACGCCCGCGGCGAGCGCGACCGTGGCCAATAGGCTGGAGACCGCGTCCCACGGCCGGCTCCGATCGGGTTCGTCTCGCGGGATGACGGCGGCGCCGAGGGCGATCGCCGCGACGATGAGGGGGACGTTGACGAGGAACACGGATCCCCAGTGGAAGTGCTCGAGCAGGAGCCCGCCGACGACGGGTCCGACGACTGCGCCCACCACGCTGACCATCGACCACACGGCGATGGCCGTGTTGCGCTGGCGGGCGTCGGTGAACGTCAGGCGGATGAGCGCCAGGGTCGCGGGCATCATCGGGGCTGCGCCGACCGCCAGGAGAACGCGTGCCGCGATGAGCGTCCCCGGGGAGTACGCGAGGGCGCAGGCGAGGGAGGCAACGCCGAACACCGCCATCCCGAAGAGGAACATCCGCCGGTGGCCGAGCTTGTCGCCGAGTGTGCCGGCGCCCAGGAGCAGGCCCGACATGACGACCGTGTAGGCGTTGAGGATCCACAGTTGCTGCCCGGCCGTCGCCCCGAGGTCCTTCGACAGCACGGGCAGGGCGGTGAAGAGGACCGAACCGTCGATCGAGATGAGGAAGAGGGCGACGCTGACGATGCCGAGCACGGCCCAGCGCCGTCCCGCGCTCGGCTGGCAGGATGTCCGCTCGGTCCGTTCGGTCAGCGGTTTCTGCGGCGACGGTCTGCAATGCACGCTCACCCGGGTAACTATACCGTACGTACGGTATAGTTACCCGGGAAGATTCCTCACACTCCGGCGGGCTCCACCAGCCATGTCATTTCTTCCATCGGATTTCGACGCGGCGGTTGGCGGCCTTCCCCACCTCGCTGACCGAGCCGTCGGGATTCGTCTCCGATGCGGCGGGCTGGGTCTCGCCCTTTCCGGAGGCGGCGATCTTCACCCCCGAGGCTTTGCCCTCCAGATAGGCCTTGACCGAGGCCGCCCGCTGTTCGGACAGGGTCTGGTTGTGGGCGTCGTCGGCCACGGAGTCCGTGTGCCCGACGACCGACACCTCGCCCGAGGGTTTGTCCGTCGCCCACTGGCCGGCCACTCCGTCGAGGATCTGCTTGGCGCGCTCGGTCAGGGTGGGAGAGTCCGGCTCGAAGTTCACGTCGCCGGCGAGTGTCGTCTTGATTCCGTCCTTGCTCTGCTCGGTCCTGGCGGCGCCGTCGGCCGTACCCTTGCGCAGAACCACGTTCATCACGGGCTTCAAGGGCTTCATCCTGACGGCGACGTCGGCCTTCCGCGACGCGGGGGGCACCATGAAATTCGTGACTCCCAACGTCGACGAGGACTTGTCCGACGACGCCTTGGCCCCGGGGGCGTCCGTCTCGTCTTCCGCCCAGGCGGGCGCCGCGGCCAGGGAGAGGCCGATGGCCAGGACCGCGCCGATCACACGACGGCCCTTCATCGCGTCACCTTCACGTTGTCGAAGCTGCCCGCGCCGGGGATGTTGACGTTGACTTCCTTGACGTCCTTGGGCAAGCCGGCGAAGGTGACCTGGAAGGTATAGGACTTCTGCGGCTTGATGCTCACCGAGGTCAGGTTGCTCGAGCACAGGCATTTCCCAGATCTGTCGTATGCGGCCCGGTAGACGGTCTGGTTCTTCCCGTCGACGACGGTCACCCCGTCGGCTCTACCGTTATTGCTGATCTTCATTTTATCGCCGCTGTCGTTGACGGGGATCTCGTACTCTCCGTTGAAGAAGAAATCTCCAACCTGCCAGTTGCCGTCGTCAGCTCCGTTCGCCGCGTTCTTAGCGGTGAAGATGACGGTCGTCAACCCTCCGGTCACCGTCACGCTGTTGAGCGTGATCGCGATGGAATAGCTCCCATCACTGGCCTGGCGCGTATCGATCTCGGGGAGCTTCTGAGTTCTCGGCATCGGCCTGGCCTTCGGCCCGGCGGCCCGTGCGGCCTCGTTGAGATAGGCCGAGACCTGCTTGTCGGACACCGAGGCCGAGGACATGCCGCCTAGGCCGCCGTCCTTCTTGTCCGATCCGCACGCCGCCAGGCCTCCCCCCACCATGGCGAAGGCTGCGGCGGCTGAAAGGAAACGAGTGAAACGCTTCATGAGTTCTCCTTTGACTGGCATTGGACGGCGCGTGCCGTCCATAATTCCGTTACGTTCCAACCGTATCCATCGTCGCGCTTCGGACGAAGGTTCACCCTATGGGAACGATTTTTACAACCCTGGGCCGGAAAATCCGGATCTAGCGGCCCGTGCACCGCTGCCTAGGTCGCAGCCACCGTGGCTGTGCGGACCGGGCGGAACGCCGCTCGCCGCACTCACTGCCCCGGACGCGGCGGCGCCGGCACGCAACGGGTTAGCGGTGCTCCGCGAAGTGCGAGCGATTTCAGGCCTCCCACGGCCGGCCAGTGGTGGACGGGGCGTTGCCCCACCATGTTCAACCCCTCGTCCGCTCCCTCGGCGCGGTTCTGGGGGCCCGAGCCGCACCGGCGAGGTCTCTCCGCAGACGCCGAGGCGGCGAACGCGGAATCGGGCGGAATTCGCTTGCCCGGAGCTCACTCTCCCCTCTCGGAGTCGCCGGTGGAATCCTCCGGCGGCTGCGACGGCGTGCGCTGGGCGATCGACGGCGGCGGCTTCCTTCCCGCTCGCAGTTTCCTCTCGTCCTGCGCCGGGGCGAGCGGAGCGTCTCCCATCACGCTGTCGATGACATCGGAATGTTCTTCGGGGTCCACCAGGGCGATGCCTCGGTCGCGGTCGGCGAGCAACAACAACGAGTCTCCGGGCGCAAGGTTGAAAAGGTCACGGACTTCCTTGGGGATGACAATCTGGGATTTCGGGCCGAGTTTGACCATGGCGAGCCATCGACCCTCAGGTGGCGTACGTCTGTCCATGCCCAGAGACTACCTTTCGCCGCCCTTCGGCCACGGGGCACTCGGCATGGTTATCTCGGCCCCGGGATAGGCGCCCCATTGCCGGGCCGATCCCGCTGTGCTGATTTCCGAGATCACAGTTGTCGTCGACTGTGCATGTACGGTCGAGGCGAGCCGGGCTCCGTCGAGCGATTCGCGCCAACCCGGGCGTGGTCGGCGATGTTGCCACTGCCCCGGTGCGATGTGGTATGGTCCACGCATAACAAAATATCAACCCGAGATAGACATGAAGGCTCGCCGGTGACGCGTTCACCCGGGCCTTTTATTTCTGTATATCGAGGATTTTGCCGACATATCAAGGAGGATTCAATGTCGAAAACTCGACGCATGAGCAAGATCTTCGCCGCCGACGGCCGATCGGTCACGCTGGCCCTCGACGGTTTCGGCTTCAGCGCGAAGACGGCGGGCGTCGACCACGCCGCGCGGACCGTTCCCGCCATGGCCGAGCACGGCCTGGACAACGTCCTCGTCACCTACGGACAGGCCAAGAACTTCGCCGAGTGCTTCTCCGACGTGGGCATGTGCCTGCGAGTGGACGCGAGCACGGCCGTGTTCGATCCGAGCGTGCCCGACAACATGCCAGTCTTCGGCATCGAGGACGCGCTGCGCGTCGGGGCCGACGGCGTCGTGATGATGAACTTCCCCGGCGCGCTCAACGAACGGACCACGAACGAGTTCGCCGCCCGCCTGGCCAGCGAGGGCGACGAATGGGGCATGCCGCTCATCTGCGAGGCCCTGCCCTACGGGTATCCGGTCACCACGCCGGAGTCGAACGACCCCCGCACGATCGCCACCGCCGCCCGGTTTTCGGAGGAGCTCGGCGCCGACGTCATCAAGACCCGCTACTCGGGAACGGAGGACGACCGGCTCATCGCCGAGAACTGCACGGTGCCGGTGCTGGTCCTCGGCGGCCCGAAGTCGGACCACGAGACCTACTTCGCCTTCGTCGCCGACGCGATCGCCCGCGGCGCCTCGGGAGTCGCAGTGGGCCGCAACATCACCCAGGATCCCAAGCCCCTGGCCGTGGTCTCCGCACTGAGCGCCCTCGTTCACGAGAACGCGACCGGAGCCCAGGCCATGGGCATCTACTCCGACATCGATCAATGATCCGTATCCCCGAGAACTCCGTCATCCCTTCGATTCGCCGCCTCCAGGACGTGGAGGCGGCAATCGCCAGCCCCTGCCCCCTCGTGCTCCTGTCCAATGTGCACATAGGCAACCTGGAGGCGCTCGCCTGCCGTCTTCGCGAGGCGGACAAGCGAGTGGTCGTACATGCGGATCTGCTCGGCGGCTTCAGGCCGGATCGCGAGGGGATCAAGCTCTTGAAGAATATGTACCGGCTCGACGGCGTGTTCTCGCAGAGCTCCCAAGTGGTCTCGGCCGCACAGAAATGCGGGCTGTGGGCGGTCCAACGGGTTTTCCTCATGGATTCGCGCTCATTGGAGCGGAGCCTGGAGATCCTCGCCGAATCCCACCCCGACGGCATCGAGGTGCTCCCGGGCGTGCTGGCTTCGCGATTCAGCACGCTGTTCGCCCGGTGGCACAGCGCAGCAACCCTCATGGCCGGGGGGATGATCGCCAGCGCCGACGACGCCGACGCCCTCTTCGCTCGCGGCTATCGAGCGATCACCGCAAGCAGCACAGCTTTGTGGAAGTAGACCGGAAATCACGCACACATCCGCCTGCTCCACGAAATTCACGCAATTCATAATTAAATCACGCAAATGATAACAAGACGAAGGAGTCTTCATGGCACCCCGCTATGTCCTCGGCATAGATAACGGCGGCACATTCACCAAGGCCGCGATCTACGACGCGGACGGTTCGATCATCGCCCTCGATCAGGCGCACCTGGACACCCTGACCCCCAAGCCCCTGTTCTCCGAACGCGACATCGAAGAGTTCTGGCAGGCCAACGTCCGGGCGATCCGCCGCTGCCTGGAGGCCTCCGGCATCGACCCCGCGGAGATCGCCGCCCTCGCAGTGACCGGCCACGGCAACGGCCTCTACCTCGTCGACGGACAGGGGCGCGGCGTGCGGCCGGGGATCATCTCGACGGACGGGCGGGCCCAGTCCATCGTGGACGAATGGATGGCCGACCCGCAGTTCCGCACCCGGATGAGGGCCAAGACCGGATCCGAGATCTGGGCCGGCCAGCCGCCCGCCCTGCTGGCGTGGCTGGACGCGAACGAGCCCGACGTGTGGGAGCGAACCGACTACGTCCTGTGCGCGAAGGACTTCATCCGCTTCCGCTTGACGGGGAAGGCGGCGATCGAGACGACCGACTGCTCGGCCATCGGCTTCCTCGACGTCCGCTCCCTGCGACTCGACCCCGACGTCTTCGACTTCCTGGGGCTGACCAGGTGGATGGGGAAGATCCCGGAGCTGTGCGGCCCGGCCGACATCGCGGGCTACGTGACGAAGGAGGCGGCCGAACTCACCGGACTGGTCGAGGGGACCCCGGTGGCCGGCGGAGTGATGGACGTCGCGGCCGGCGCACTGGCCGCCGGGCTCGTAACCGAGAACGAGCTGTGCGTCATCACCGGCACGTGGTCGATCAACGAAGTCATCTCCCGCGAACTCGACACCTCCGAGGACGTGTTCCTCACGATGGCCTACGCCGTCCCCGACTCGTGGCTCATCCTCGAGGCCAGCCCGAACGGGGTGAGCAACCTCGACTGGTTCGTCCGCCAGGTCATCCGCCAGACCCTCGAGCGCTTCGGGCACGAGGAGCTGAACGACGGGGAAGTCTTCGAGATCTGCGAGAGGATGATCCTCGACTTCACGCCCGGCGAAGACGACCCGTTCTTCGTGCCCTACGTCAACGGCACGTCGGTCATCCCCGACGGTCGGGCCGAGTTCGTCGGCTTGACGGCCTTCCACGACATCCGACACATCGTCCGGGCCGTGTACGAAGGCGTCATCTTCTCGCACATGTACCACATCGCGAAGCTCCGCGAGTACACGACCCTGAAGGGCCATGTCCGCTTCACCGGCGGGGCGGCGAACTCGAAGATCTGGACTCAGATGTTCGCCGACGCCATCGGCGCGCCCGTGGACGTCGTCGACGCGGCCGAATCGGGGACCCTCGGCACGGCCATCTGCTCGGCCGTCGCCGCCGGCCTCTACCCCGACATCCACACGGCGGTCGAGTCGATGACCTCCGCCCCGCGCGAGACCGTGCACCCGAACCCCGAATTCACCGACCTCTTCCGGCGCCGCTACGCCCGCTTCCGCAGGCACATCGACGTCCTCGCCGGGAACGCGGCGGCGGGGCCGGCGGACGCTCCCGCGCCGGAGGCGTCCGGACCATCCGCATCGACGCCCGCACCCGGCGAACCGGAGAAGAAGGAGGACTGACCATGAAGATCCTAGCCATCGCGGATCCCTACATTCCCGCGGACATGCTCGAGGAGGGCACGAGCGCCCTGCGCGAGGCCGGTCACGGCGTCGACGTCGTGACCTGGAACGCCGCCGACTCGATCGAGAGGCTCCAGGAAATCAACCTGCTCGTCGAGCAGCACGGGCCGAACGCCGTACCGCTCGACGACGACCTGTCCTCTCTGGCGCAGCATGCCGACGTCGTGATCACCCAATTCGCCCCGATCGGCACGCAACTCGTCGATGCGGCCTCGAACCTGAAGATCATCGGCGTCCTGCGGGGCGGCACGGAGAACGTCGACCGTCAGGCCGCCCAGGCCCGCGGGATCCGCGTCGTCAACACGCCCGGCCGCAACGCCCGAGCCGTGGCCGAGTTCGCCGTCGGGCTGATTCTGGCCGAAACCCGCAACATCGCCCGCACCCACGCGGCGATGATGGAGCATGTGTGGCTCAAGGACTTCCCCAACGGCGAGGACATCCCCGAACTGGAGGGGCGGACGGTCGGCATCGTGGGTGCGGGCGCCATCGGCCAACTGGTCATGAAGTTCCTGACGGGCATGGACGCAACCTGCGTCTTCTACGATCCGTACTGCCAGTCCAGCCCGTGGGGAACCAAAGTGGAGGACCTGGCCGACCTCGTGGCAGCCTCGGACGTTCTGTCCATCCATTCGCGGCTCTCGGCGGACACGCACCACCTCATCGACAGGGATCTCCTGGCGCGCATGAAGCCGTCGGCGATCCTCGTCAATACGGCCCGCTCGGGGCTCGTCGACGAGGAGGCGCTGCTGGACTGCCTGGAGGCCGGACGCATCATGGGGGCCGCCATCGACACCTTCGACCGCGAACCGCTCCCGGCCGATTCGCGGTGGCTGACGCTGCGCAACGTCACGATCACCTCCCATCTGGCCGGAAGCACCAAGGATGCCTTCCGCAAGACCCCCCGCATGCTCAGCAAGCGGATTCTCACGGCACTCGAGGAGGGGTAGACATGGATCTGGGATTGACCGGAAAGCGCATCCTCGTCACGGGAGGGGCCTCCGGGCTGGGCGCGGCGCTCACGCGCGCGCTCGTGGCCGAGGGGGCGAACGTCGCCGTGAACTACCGCAGCCGACAGGGCGAGGCACAAGCGCTCGTCGACGAATCGGAGGGCGGGGTCACGGCGATCCAGGCGGACCTCGCCGACTCGGCTCAGGTCTCGGCGCTGTTCGCCCAGGCGGTCGAGCGCCTGGGCGGCCTCGACGTCCTCGTCAACAACGCCGGCGTGTGGCTCACGTGCTCGGTCGGGACGATAACGGAGCGCGACTGGGACCTGTCCATCGACGTGAACCTCAAGGCGCCGATGCTGCTCTCCCAGATGTTCGTCGAGCACTGCACGGGCGAGGGGCGCACGGGGCGCATCCTCAACGTGACGTCGCAGGCGGCGTTCCGCGGCTCGTCTACCGGGCACATTCCCTACGCCGCGGCGAAGGGCGGGCTCGTCACCCTCACGCGTTCGATGGCACGGGAACTGGGGCCGTGCGGCGTGACCGTCAACGCCATAGCGATCGGCATGATGGATTCGCCCATGGTGGCCAAGGCTCTGGAGGAGCGACGCGAATACTACGAAGCCAAGATCCCCATCGGCTATGTGGCCGCTCCGGCCGACATCGCCGACATCGCCGTCTTCCTCGTCTCCGAACGGGCGAAGTACATGACGGGGGCGACGGTGGACGTCAGCGGAGGGCAGTTGATGCATTGAGACGGCTCGGAGGGCCGCCTGCACGCCGCCCCCGATTATGAATATTGCAGAAAACGTGAAATTCTTGACGCGAACATATGTTCATGTGAGAATCTCTATGTTCGCGCATTCAAATAAAATACACTCTTTCAAAGGAGATTGAGTATGTCTGAACTCGTCATCGGCATTGACATCGGCACCGGTTCGACGAAGGGAGTCCTCTCCGACACGCAGGGGAACGTTCTCTACAGCGAGGTCGTCCGCCACGACACGTCCTTCCCGAAGCCCGGATGGGCCGAACACGATCCCGACGAGGTGTGGTGGCAGGACGTCGTCGAGATCTGCCGCCGGCTGGCCACGCGCGCCAAGGGCGACGTCGCCGGCCTGTGCATCTCGGGCATCGGGCCCGTCTTCCTCGCGGCCGACGAGCGGGGAGGCGCCCTCCGCCCGGCGATCCTCTACGGCGTCGACACCCGTTCGGCGCTGGAGATCGACGAGCTGACCGAGCGCTACGGAGCGGACAGGGTCCTGGAGGTCTGCGGCAACGGCATGACGTCGCAGTCGGTCGGCCCGAAGATCGAATGGGTCAAGCGCAACGAGCCCGAGGTGTGGGCCAAGACGAAGCGCTTCCTCATGGCGCACACCTACTGCGTCTTCCACCTGACGGGCGAGTACGTGCTCGACCATCTAGCCGCTTCGATGTGCGAGCCCCTCTACTCGCCGTTCACGAATGACTGGGTCGACGAATGGGTCAAGGACATCTGCGGCGACCTGCCGATGCCCAGGCTCATGTGGTCCAACGAGGTCGCGGGCAGGATCACGGACAACGCCGCCCGCATCACGGGCCTGCGACCCGGCACGCCGGTGGCCGTGGGCTCGGTGGACGCCTTCGTCGAGGCGCTTTCGGTGGGGGTGAGCCAGCCCGGCCAGGTCATGCTCATGTACGGCTCGACGATGGTCGCCGTCCAGATCTCGGACCACGCCCTCCAGGGGCCCTCGCTCTGGTCGAACGCGGGCCTGCTCCAGGGGACCTCCAACCTGTCCGGCGGCATGTCGACGACGGGCTCCCTGACCACATGGGTCGCCGACCTGACCGGCAAGGGATACGACGAGCTCACCAAGCTCGCGGCGCAGACCCCGGCCGGTTCGCGCGGCCTGATCATGCTCCCCTATTTCTCGGGCGAGCGGACGCCGATCGCCGATCCGAATGCGCGCGGACTGCTCGCGGGCCTGAATCTGACGCATTCCCACGGCGACGTCTACCGCTCCGCCCTGGAGGCCACCGGCTTCGGGTCCCGCCACCTCCTGGAGGCCATCAGGAAGTGCGGCGGCGAGGCGACCGAGTACTGGGCCGTCGGGGGCGGCACGACGGGCGGCCTGTGGCCGCAGATCATGTCCGACATCATCGGCATCAAGCAGTACATCCCCAAGGTCTCGATCGGAGCCTCGTACGGCGACGCCCAGTTGGCGGCGATGGCGGCCGGCTGCATCGACACGGATACGACGTGGAACGAAGCCGAGAGGGAGGTCGAACCGAACCCCGAGAACGTCGACCTCTACAGCGAGATGTTCCAGATCTACCTCGACCTCTACCCGGCGACGGCTCCCATGAGCCACAAGCTCGCCGACATCCAGGCGAGGTGACCGCCATGCGTTCCCGCCCGTCGCGGGCGGGAACGCATGCGCACCGCGGCGAGTCGTGTCGTCGGGACGCACCGTGTCGTCGGGACGCACCGTGTCGTCGGGACGCACCGATCCATGGAACGCAGCATCTTATATCGCACAAGGAGAAGACATGGCGAACTCGAAGCCACTCTTGCCACAACCACTGCGTCTGCCGCGGCCCTTCGGCGTCGTGGGAGCAGGCGCATCCGCCATCGAGGATGGGAGGAGAAGATGAAGGGGGCGGTCTTCGCCGGTCCGGGCCAGCTGGAACTGCGCGACATCCCCACTCCCCACGCGGGCGAGGGCGAACTCGTCCTGAAAGTGGGCGCGAACACCGTATGCGGAACGGACGGCCGGATTCTGCGCGGGGAGAAGACGGCGGGCATAGACCTCGGCGTGGTCCTCGGGCACGAGATCTCCGGTTTCGTCGTCGAAGTCGGTCACGGCGTGGCCGGCTTCTCCGAGGGAGACCTGGTCAGCGTCATGCCGACCGTTCCCTGCCTAGCGTGCTACTACTGCAAGGCCGGAGCCGAGCACCTGTGCACCCGTTCGACGCTCTTCGGCTACGCGTTGGACGGTGGTCTGGCCGATTACGTGCGGATCCCCGCTCAGGCCATGGAGCGCGGAGGGGTCTTCCGCGCCGAATCGAACGTGTCCGCAGTCGAGGCCGCGCTGGCCGAACCGCTCGGGTGCGTGCTCAACGGCGCCGCGAACTACCAGCCCGATGCGGGTGACACCGTGGTCGTCATCGGCGCGGGGCCGATCGGGCTGCTGCACACCCAGGTGAACCGCCTGTACGGAGCCTCGCAGGTGATCGTCTCGGATCCCGCCGGAGAACGACGGGCCCTGGCCGAAAAGCTGGGCGCCACCCACACGGTCGACCCGACCGCACAGGACCTCGGGGAGTTCGTCCGGGGTCTGACCGACGGCCGCGGGGCCGACGTCGCCGTGATCTGCATCGGCCACAACGCACTCGTCCAGCAGGCCTTCCAGATCGTCCGCAAGCGCGGCCGCGTCAACGCCTTCGCGGGTTTCCCCAAGGGCGCCTTGTCCAACATGGACCCGAACCTCATCCACTACGGCGAGCTCGTGGTCACGGGCGCGTCGAACTCCGGCCGGGCCAGCCACGAGAAGGCCCTCCGCCTCATCTCCGAAGGGGCGATCGATGTGAAGTCGCTTCACACCCATACCTTCGAGCTCGACGACGTCGTCGAGGGCATCGAATTCGCCGTCTCCGGAAGCGGCGTCAAGGTGGCGATCGTGCCAGAGATCGCCGCCGAATAGGGAGGGACTCGCATCCCCCTCTCCCTTCCGCGTGTGTGGATGCGGTTGGTCGTTCCGTTCGCGTCGGAGGCTAGTCAGGCCGTCGGCGCGAACGGGCGGCTGCCGCGCGTTTTCCGTTCCCGGGTTTGTGGCCGGGAGCCGAAGTGCGATCGAAGCGGGCCTGAGGGGAATCGGCGACGATGCGGCTCAGCCGCTCCGCCGACTCCCGGTCTCGCGGGGTGTACACCTCCAGACGGTGGTCGGGGCTGTCGGGTTGGAGCCAGACCTGGTAGTCGACGTCGAGATCGCCGGCATACGGGTGTCGCATGTCCATGGGGCCGGCTGTGCAGTCGCTGACGTCGCCGGCCGCCCACATGTCCGTGAATTCACGACTGCGCATCGTCAGCTCGCCGATGAGGTCGGCCAGTCGGGCGTCGCAGGGGTAGCGTCCCGCGGTCAGCCGCAAGTATGCGACGTGGACGCGCGCGAGCTCCTCCCAATTCCGGTACTGGCTGCGTAGCACGGGATCCAGGAAGAACATCCGCGGGATCGACGGCCTGCCGTCCGGGTCCGAGGGCGCCTCGTAATCGAGATGCTCGGCGACGAGTGCGTGGCCGGTGCGGTTCCACGCGAGGATGTCGCCACGGCGTCCCAGTACGATCGCGGGAACACTCTCTCCCAGGCAGTCGAGGAGCGCCAGCACGCGCGGAGCGGGAATTTCGGGAGCGGGATTCGCCAGCCGGCTCGTAGCGGAGCGGCGGGCGAGGTTATGCAGGTGGGCGGTCCCGGGGCCGCCGAGGTCGAGCACGCGGGCGAGGGCGTCGATGACCTGCATCGAGACCGCGCCCGCCTGGTCCTGTTCGAGCCGGGTGTAGTAGCCGACGCTGACGCCCGCGAGTTGGGCGAGCTCCTCGCGCCTGAGGCCTGCGACGCGTCGAGGCGTGCCGTACGCGCGCAGACCGGCCATCTCGGGGGTGACACGGCTACGCCGCATCCTCAGAAACGTGCCGAAGCTCTCCGTGGGCATGGCATCGATGGTAGCCGTCTCAGTCAACGTCCTCACTGCCGGTCCCATGCCTGCACCTGTCAGGTGTAGGCAAGCCGGTTCCACTCTCCTCGGGGGCTGGTCGCGATCGCAGTGCGCCTCGAGAATCGAGCGCATGGACGAATTCAGTGGAGTCTCGAAGAGCTCGGCTTCTCCGGGAGGGGCCGGGCGCCGGGCATGGTTCGGCCTGTCGGTCGTGCTCGGCCCGGTGCTGCTGGTCTCGATGGACGGCTCGGTGCTGTTCCTGGCGATGCCGCCTGCTCATAGCCTTCGGAAACCTCGGGGATCGGTTCGGCAGGCTCAGATTGCTCATGGCCGGCGCCGCCGTGTTCGGTCTGGGCTCCACCAGTGCGGCGCTGTCGCCCTCTCCCGAGCTCCTCATCGCTTCGCGCGGCCTCATGGGCTTGGGCGGGGCAACTCTGCTGCCGTCGGGGCTGGCGGTTCTCAGCGAGCTGTTCGAGGACGCCCGGCAGCGTTCCCGGGCGATCGGCATCTTCGCTGCGACCTTCGCCGCCGGATTCGCGATCGGGCCCGTCATCGGCGGTCAGCTTCTCAGCCATTTCGACTGGGGAGCCGTTTTCCTCATCAATCTGCCGGTCACAGCGGTCTTCCTCGTTTTGGCACCGTTCGTTCTGCGAGAGGTTCGCGCAACCCGACCCGGCGGCATCGACGTACCGAGCATCGCACTTTCGGCGGGCGGGCTCCTGCTGACCGTCTACGCGGTCAAGAGCGGCGCCGCTTACGGTCCGTCGCCGCGCGCTGCGGTGGCGGGGATCGCGGGCGTCGGTGTGCTCGTCTGGTTCCTCCTGCGTCAGCGGACTTTGGAATACCCGCTGGTGGATGTACGCCTGTTCCGGGGGAAGGCGTTCGCGGTCGCCATCGCCACCGGGCTGCTGTCGTCAGTGGCATGGTCGGCCGCCGCGTACCTGACCGGCGTCTACCTGCAGTCCGTTCTCGGCCTCAGCGTGTTCGAGGCGGCTCTGCTTGCGCTCCCCGGCGCCGTGGTACTGATGCTCGCATGCGTTTTCACACCCGCCGCCGTCGAGCGGATCGGAGAGCGCTACGCGCTGGTCTCATGCCACTTCTTCATGGCCGTGGGCCTGATTCTTCTCCTCGCGACGACGGCCACCCGGGGAATCCTCTGGTACGCGGTGTCCACGGTCGTTTCGGGGGTCGGCTACGGGATCTCCTTCTCGCTCGTGGCCGATACGGCAGTCGGTGCGGTTCCGGCCAATCGAGGGGGTTCTGCGGGTGCGATAGCGGAAACGTCGAACGAGGTCGGCAACGCTCTGGGCATCGCCCTGCTCGGCTCCGCCGCCACTTTGGTATTCCGGTTGTGCGGACCCGGCATCGCTCCCACGCTCGGCGAAACGCTTGCCGCCGAGCTTTCAGACGCAGTGCGCGATCAGGCGAAAGAGGCATTCGTGTGCGGTTTGCACACTGCGGCAGGCATCGCCGCCCTGCTGTGCGCCGGCCTCGGGGTGCTCGCTCTACGCTGGATACCGAGAAAACCGCTATGGAATAAATACTCTAAATGAAGATTGCAATTCTCATAGACAACATCGCTGTTTTCTAGAACGGAATCGCCCTGAAGAATAAACATTCCACTCCCGTTTTTTACTAACCCTTTACTAAATTCTGAGCATGCGCTTAGAATTGGCGGCTACGGGAGTCGTCTTGCGACGCACGTCGAATGCCTTGCCCTCGGGCGGCACTCGTTTACCCGATCATTGACAAGCGATTCGCAGCGTCCGAAGGAAGTCGTCTTCGCCGCCGCGGACACCAGTATCGCGAGGAGGTTCCCGTGTCAGCCGAAGCCGTAGGATTCTCACTGTTGACCCTAGGCGCAGCTCTGCTCGTCGGCAAGATCATCCGAGTGAAGGTGCGCTGGATTCAAAGCCTGTTCCTTCCCAGTTCCATCGTCGCGGGAACAATCCTGCTGCTCTTGGGCCCCCAGGTTCTCGGCCGTTTCGACGGCCCCCTGAAGGGCAGAGGGCTGTTCACGCAGGCCATGTCCACGACATGGTCGGCGCTCCCCGGCCTGCTCATCAGCGTCATCTTCGCGACGATGTTCCTCGGGCAGCGGCTGCCCAGCCCCGGGAAGGCGGCGAAGCTGCTCGGCCCCCAGCTGTCATTGGGAACCGCCCTGGCCTCCAGTCAGTACGTGGTGGGCCTGCTACTCGCAGGATTCGTCCTCGTGCCGCTGTTCTCCGCCTCGCGCATGACGGGCTCCCTCATAGAAATGGCCTTCGAGGGCGGGCACGGCACAGCCGCCGGAATGCGCGGCGTCATGGACAAGCTGGGCTTCAAAGAAGGCGGAGACCTCGCGGTGGGATTGGCGACGGTCGGAATCGTCAGCGGGATCGTGGTGGGCATCGCCCTGATCAACTGGGGCGTGCGCACGGGCAAGACGGAGATCCTCAAAGGTAATGTGAAGATGTCGCTGGAGGAGCAGAAGGGCCTCTTCCGCGCCGACGAGCACTATTCCGCGGGAACCATGACCAGCCGTCCCGCGTCGGTGGAGCCGCTCTCACTGCACATGGGGATCGTCGCGGTCGCGATCCTCATCGGCTGGTCCATCCTCGAGGGGCTGCGCTGGATCGAACGGGTCACCTACGGCAAGATGATGATCGACCACGACACGCATCTGGAGATCTTCACCTACGTCCCGCTGTTCCCCATGGCCCTCCTGGGCGGAGTGATCCTCCAGCTGATCGCCAGGAAGACCGGCGCCGAGCGGTTCATCGACCACCAGATGATGCTGCGCATCCAGGGCTGGGCCCTGGACTTCCTCATCGTCGCCGCCATCGCCACGCTCTCGTTACAGGCGGTGGGGCGGAACCTGGGAGTCTTCCTGATCCTCTCGGTCGCGGGAATCGCCGTCAACGTGGCGATATTCCTGTGGTTCACGCCTCGGGTCATCGGCCGGTTCTGGTTCGAGCGGGGCATCGGCGACTTCGGCCAGTCGATGGGAGTGACCGCCACCGGCCTGATCCTCATGCGCATCACCGACCCCCACGGCGAGAGCCCCGCATTCGAGGCCTTCGGATACAAGCAGCTCGTCTTCGAGCCGTTCTTCGGAGGGGGCCTGGTGACGGCATTGGCCATTCCGACCATCTACTTCACGGGCATCTGGCCGTTGTTCTTCGTCATGCTGGCCATCTTCCTCGTCGCGATCCTCTCCGGTCTGTTCTACTTCGGCCCTCGCGAACGCAGAGACCGCGAGGCGTACGAACGGCAAGCGTCTTCCCGAACCGACGCCAGGAAGGGAAGTTGACGGCTTTGACGTGCGGTGGGGACAAAGCTTGAAGGAACGAATCGGCGTGTCATCCCATACCCCGCCAGTCTGTGAGAAGTCAGTCCCGCCGGGCAGAATCGCCTGGCGGGACTGGGCGGCATACCTGATAAAATCGCCTCCGTCCATTTCGTTCCGGAACCAGGTCGAGACGGCTAGCGGGTAGCTTCGCTTCACGGGGTCTAGCCGGGCAACGGGCCGGCCACCGCGGACGGCGTCGAAGGAGTCGAGCGGTTCCAGCAAGGTGCAAAGGGAGTCTCGCTCAGTGTCAGGCGCGAAATACGATTACATCTTCCAGGTTCTACGTCACAGGATCGAGTCGGGAGAATACGAGTTTCAAAGCCTGTTGCCGTCCGAAAACGTCCTGGCCACGGATTTCTCCTGTACGCGCAACACTGTGCGCAAAGCCCTGGCCCTCCTAGCCAGCCAGGGGCATATCCAGCCCATGCAGGGTCGGGGGATCCAAGTCATCCATCGGCGCCGGACATCGCCTCCGCAACACCCTTCGGCCTTCCTCTTGGGCGGCATCGAATCGCTGAAGGAAGCCGCGTCGCGCAACGGAGTCGGCGTCCGCACCAGGATGCTGTCCCTGGACGAGGGCACGGTCGACGCGGACCTGGCCGATCGAAGCGGAATGCGGGAAGGAGCCGACATCCTGACGGTCCGTCGGGTGCGGACGCTCGACGGCGTTCCCCTGATCATCGACACGAATGTCTTCCTCCGCTCCGTCGTTCCTCGCCTGACGCGCCAGGTCGTCGAAAGCTCGATCTACTCCCACCTGGAATACGAGCTCGGCGTGACGGTCAGCAGTGCGACGCGGATCGTCACGGTCGAACCAGCGACCGAAGAGGATCGCAGCCTTCTTCGCCTCGACGGGACGGGATGCGTCGTAGTGGTGACATCTTCCACATTCGATTCGGCGGGAGTTCTCTTCGAGCACACCATTTCGCGCCACTCGGCCGTTGGATTCGAGTTCCACACCACGGCACAGAGGTTGCCTCCCGCTCTGTGAATCGCGGAGCATCAAGGCGGACTGCGTCTGCGAAGGACGGAAGCGGGGACGGCCCGGCCAGTGCGATCCCGGTGGGTCGTCCCCGCGGCTATTCGCCTTGCGCGGCTATTTGGCCACGGGTTCGCGCCTGCCTAGGCGCACTTTCTTGACTTCGCGTTCGGCGTCGAAATCCGACTCCTTGAAACCGAAGAAGTAGGTGCACAGGAAGCCTACGATCACCGTTGCCAAGGACGCTATCCAGAATCCCGTGAAACTGGAGTCGATGCCCTGCTTGCTGATGAAGGAGGGGAAGCCGACGAAGGCGCCGGTGAATCCCCACATGTTGACGTTGAACAGACCGGTGAGCAGGCCGCCGACGGCTCCGCCGATCGACGCGGTGATGAAGACTCGACCGTACTTGAGGTTGAGGCCGTACATCGCCGGTTCGGTGACGCCGCACATGGCCGAGATCGTCGCCGGTCCGGCCAGTTGCCTGATGCGCGGATTCTTCGATTTCACCCAGATGGCGAGGGCGCCCGCGCCCTGGGCGATCATCGTGGCGGACACGATGGCGTTGATCCTCGATTCGCCGCCACCGCTGGAGGCGAGCTGGGCGGCGATGATCGGAATGACGGCCCAATGCAAGCCGAAAATGACCAGCGACTGATACAGTGCGCCGATGACCAGGCCCGCGAAGACGTAGTTGAAGGTGATGATCGAGTTGATCCCGTTGGCGATGAAACCGGAGAAGAACATGACGATCGGCCCGAAGACCACGAGTATGAGGGCAGAGACGATGAAGATCTCCAGGAGCGGAACGAACATCGATTGGATGACGGCGGGAATCCAGCGCTCCAACCATGGCTCCAAACGCGATGCCAGCCATGCCGCGACGATAATCGGGAAAATCGTGGACGTATAGGCCATGCCTTCCCGTCCGGTCGGCAGAGCGACAGGAATTCCGAAGAAGTCCGCATTGAACACGGTTTTGCCCAATTGGGCGATGACGTGGTAACTTTCTCCCTTGGGATTCGACATGGCGACCAGGGTCGGGAAGCAGAGCACTCCGCCTATGATGGCGACAACGATGGGATTGGCGCCCAAGCGCCTGGCAGCGGTGAAGCCGACGATGATCGGGAGGAAGTAGAACATCGACGAAGACATCGCGTCGATGAACTTATATGTGTCCGTCTCGTCGCCCACGACCTTGTAGTACGTGAGAAGCGCCAGGATTCCCTTGAGGATTCCGGAGGCTGCGAGTACGCCGATGATCGGGATCATCGATCCCGTGATGACGCCGATGAGCGAGCTGAAGCCGTATTTCATCCAGCCGACGAACGTCGTCGGGCGTTCCCTCTCCTCTTCCTCGGGGGCGTCCTCGCCGGAACCCTGGGGAAGCTGCTTGACGACGGCATTGTAGACCTGCGCCACTTTCGGGCCGATGACTACCTGATATTGACCTCCCGCCCTGGCGACGTCGATGACATCGGCCGATTCGGTCACGGCGGCGTCATCGGCCAGGGACTCGTCTTTCAGGTAGAAGCGCAGGCGGGTGATGCAGTGGATGACCGAGCGGACGTTGTCCGCGCCGCCGATTCCGGCGATGATGTCTCGAGCGGTGGCGTCGAGCCCCGTCAATCCATCGTCAGCCGAAGAAGCCGCAGCAGGCCTCTGAGCGGCGGGAGTCGGCTGGTCCGGAGATCCCGAAGCAGAATCGGAAGCCGGATCCGTAAACGCCTCCGCCGGGGCGGCTTCGCTCCCAGAAGCGGCCTCATTCGTGACTTCGGCGCGAGCAGCGAGTTTGCCCGCATCGACCATCCCCAAAGTCACCTTCAAAGAAACCAGACGGGTATCGGTGTTGGTGAAGACCACGATAGAGGTGGTGCTCTTGCCTTTCTTCAGGATGGCATCCAAATCCATGGTGCCGATGGACTGCCCGACGCGAACCCTGTCGCCAAGGCTCGCTTTCAGGGCGAACGGCTCGCCCTTCAACTGAACAGTGTCGATTCCCAGGTGAAGGAGCACCTCCAGGCCTGAGTCGGTTTCGAACGCGATGGCGTGACCGGTGTCCGCCACCATGATGACGGTGCCGTCGACGGGCGAGACCACATTCCCGCTCACGGGTTTGATCCCGAACCCGTCGCCCACGGCTTTGGAGGAGAACACGGGATCGGGGACGTCGGCGAGATCGATTACCTCACCATTCACAGGCGAGGCGATCGTGACCTCCGGGTCACGAATGTCGGACATAGGAGTTCCTTTCAGGATATTCGTATTTTATTAATTAGAAATAAGTATTGCGAGCGCTTCATAGGGCTTTAGTCGTATAGTGCTATCAAGCGTACGTTCAGGATAGTTCGATATGAGGATGGATCCTTCGGTGAAGTCGAGGGGAATTTCAATCTCGGCTTGTTTGGCGCGGAAATTCGTCAAAACGAGCAGCCTTTGGCCACCATGCTCGCGTATATAGGCGAAGACTTCGGGGTGATCCATGGCGTAGGGTAGGTAGCGTCCCCGGGAGATGACGGGCTGTCCCTTGCGCAGGGCGATGAGGCGGCGGTAGTAAGGGAGGATTCGCCCTTCCGCTTCTTCGTCGGCGACGTTGATCCGCGCCTGGTTGGTCGAGCGCAGCCACGGCGTTCCGTTGGTGAAGCCCGCCGTCCGGCCGGAGTCCCATTGCATGGGGGTGCGAGCGTTGTCTCGGGCTTTCCCGCGGACGATGGCGAAGGCCTCCCGCTCGCTGCGTCCAGTTTCCATCAGAGAGGCGAAGGCGTTATGCGCCTCGACGTCGACGTAGTCCGAAATGGTCTCGTAATCCGGATCGGTCATGCCGATCTCCTCGCCCATGTAGACGAACGGCGTCCCTCGGAGCAGATGGATGACGGTCGCGAGCATGGTGGCGGATTCGACGCGGTACCTCCCCGGGTCGCCGAATCGGTTGATGGCGCGGGGCTGGTCGTGGTTGTTCCAGAACAACGCGTTCCATCCGTCCCCTTCCTGCATGCCTACGGCCCATTCGTTGAGGACGCGCTTGAGAGCCGCCAGGTCGAAGGGCGTGGACGTCCACTTCTCGCCGTCCTCGTAGTCGACCTTGAGGTGGTAGAAGCTGAAGACCATGTTCAACTCGTGGTTGCCGGGATTGGAGTAGCCCGCGCATGCCTCCACGCTCGTGGAGGACATCTCTCCCACGGTCACCGAGTCTTCGTCGCGTCCGAAGCTGGCCTCGTTGAGCTCGCGCAGGTAGGCGTGGACGTCCGGCCCGTCCGTGTACATCTTTCGATCGTCCGTGCCGAGCGGCGCGTCGAGAAGCTGAGAGCCCTTCCCGATGACGTTGATGACATCGAAACGGAAACCGTGAACACCCCGGTTCCGCCAAAAGTTCACGACCTTGGCAGCTTCCGCGCGCACGTCGGGATTGTGCCAATCGAGATCGGCCTGCGCGGGATCGTAGAGGTGAAGATAGTAGTCGCCCGTTTCTCCGAAAGGCGCCCAGGCGGGGCCTCCGAACTTGGAAACCCAATTGGTGGGGAGCGAACCGTCAGGCTGCGGTGGACGAATGTAATAGTAGTCCTGGTATTTCTTCTCCCCCGCCAGGGCTCGCTGGAACCATTCGTGATCGGTGGACGTATGGTTGAGGACCATGTCCAGCATCACGCCGATGCCGTGAGACTCCAAAGCGGCGACGAGTTCGTCGAAGTCCTCCATAGTTCCCATCGCCGGATCGATGGAGCAGTAGTCGGATATGTCGTAGCCGTTGTCCCGCTGCGGTGAGGGGAAGAAGGGGTTGAACCAGACGTAATCCACCCCTAAAGAAGCTATATAGGGAATATTATCGATGATTCCACGTAGATCTCCGATACCATCGCCTGTAGAATCTTTAAAGGATTTAGGGTAAATTTGATAAATAACACTATTTTTAAAAGTCAACTTTATGCTCCTATGTGAAAATATAGGTCAGCTAAACGAGACCCGATATAGAGGAAGCCAGCCCGGAGCACCGGGCCGTGGACCGCCAGCTCGCAGCAGATCGACAGCACGCATCGCCCCTGAGTCCAACTTTCGCCGAACGCGTGTGCGAGGCAAGCCATCGGGAAGGCAAGAACCGCGAAGGATCATCCGATCGCAGTCGTTTCCCGCAGCGCTATAACCCAGCGACATCGAACTGAGCTTGTGCGCACAAGTGTACCCTAACCCATCGTTTGCGCGGGGGCAATAGTCCGGCTTCCGTCTCCCACCGCGGCCGGGCTAAGGTGAACTCCATGAAGGGACTGGCCAATCTGCGTAAAAGCTACGAACAGGGCCATCTGAGTGAGGATGAGACGACATCCGCTCCGTTGGCGCTGTTCGAGCGGTGGTTCGTCGAGGCCGAGAAAGCCAGGATACCCGAGCCGAACGCTATGACGCTCGCCACTGTCGGAGCGGACGGACGTCCTTCCACTCGTGTGGTGCTCGTCAAAGAAGTCGATGAGCGCGGACTGGTCTGGTACACCAACTACGAGTCGCGAAAAGGCCGGGATCTTCAGAACAATCCATACGCAGCCCTCCAGTTCCACTGGGTGGAACTGGAACGGGTGGTGCGCATCGAAGGCACGGTGGGCAAGGTGAGTTCGGAAGAGTCAGACGCATACTTCGCCGAGCGTCCTTTGGATTCGAGGCTGGGCGCGTGGGCATCTCCGCAGTCGCACGTGATCGCCTCCCGTGCCGTGCTTGTGGCCGCCGCAGCCCGAGCGGCGGCTACATACGGCCTGAAACCGCCCAGACCGGAGCACTGGGGCGGGTATCGCCTGATCCCCGAAACCTGGGAGTTCTGGCAAGGCCGCAAGTCGAGACTGCATGATCGCATCCGGTACCGGCTCGACGACGGGGCATGGGTACGGGAACGGCTGGCGCCGTAGAGCATTCCGACGAACAGGGCGAATCCTTCGGAAGAGGAGAATACGCCGGATGGAAGTGTCAGCGGGATCGACCATGCGGTCGTTCGCAGAAAGTGTGGAGTTTTAGGGATGCGTTTCCGGTCGAAGTACAGGTCCGAACGTACAAAGAATCGCACCGCGGCGGCAACGCGGAAAGAGGCGGCCGCCACGTGGTACGGCCGTCTTGTGTTCGCCTATGCGATATGGCAGTTCGTTGCGTTGATGCTGGAGTACTCCGCTCCGGCTTTCGTCTTCGAGTCCTCTCGTCTGCTGAACGTCACGAACATCCCTTCGTACCCGAGCATCGTTTCCTTTCTCCTCCTCACCTTGATCGCTTTGGGCCTGCTTCGACGGCAGCGTCCGGCCCTCTGGATGTCGGTGATCCTCTGGCAGGGGCTGTCTCTGGTGCTGTCCGCCGTGGCGGGCATCCTGATTTTCCTGTATCCACGACTCGGCGGCAAAACCGTCGCCGTCGGGGGCCAGCCGATTCTCATCGCCTCGACGATCCTCGCCATACTGTTCATCATCCTCGCGATATGGATGCGCAGCGCCTTCCCTGCGCGCCTGGCGCCCGGGGCCTGGCGCAGAGCCGGAGGCATCATCGTCTTCGGCCTCACCGCATCGGCTCTCTTCGCATTCTCCGCTCTCGAGTTTTCGACCATCGGGCGGATTCGCCTACGCAGCGCAATCAGCTGGAGCGTCTCCGTCGCCCTCGGATTGTCACCGTCCGATCCGCCTTTTCGCAGCACGATCGCCGGCTATCACTGGGTGGAGATCGGCTCAGAGATAATATCCGCTCTGACGTTGATCGCGGCCACCGTCGTCTTCCTTCGAGCGGCTCCGCATGACGCTCAACAGGACCAGAACGATGAACTCGCGATTCGCCGGCTGCTATTGACGACTGAGCCATCCGATTCACTCGGGTACTTCGCCACTCGCGACGACAGGCAAGCCGTATTCTCGCCCGACGGCCGGGCAGCGATCTCCTATCGGGTGATCCTCGGCGTATGCCTGGCGGCCGGCGATCCCATCGGAGACCGCCGCTCATGGCCCGCGGCGATCGCCAAGTGGCTGGAGCACGCTCGCGCCTACGGCTGGGTGCCCGCCGCCGTGTCGGTGGGGGAAAGCGCTGCCCACGCCTACCGAGCGGCAGGTCTGCACCCCATGATGCTCGGAGACGAAGCGGTCATCGAAGTCTCGGACTTCCGCTTGGGCAGCGCGAGCTTGCGTTCCGTGCGCAAAGCGGTGGCGGGGCCGGTGAACGCCGGCTATCGGGTGCAGGTGCGGCGTCAGGCCGACATACCGCGGCAAGAACTCGCCGAGCTCATTGCGGTAGCCGACGTATGGCGCCGCGGCGGGCCGGAACGCGGCTTCAGCATGGCGTCGGGACGCCTGGGCAATGCTCGGGACGCTCGAACGGTCATCGTCACCGCCCACGACTGCTCCGGCCGCGTGTGCGGCCTTCTCTCCTTCGTTCCCTGGGGGCGTCGCGATCTATCACTCGACCTGATGCGTCGCTCTCCCGAGGCGATATCGGGTGTCACCGAACTGATGGTCACCGAACTCATCGCCGCGGCGGACCAACTCGGAGTCACCCAGATCTCCCTGAATTTCGCCATGTTCCGGGAGTCATTCGCTCGCGGCGCGCGAATCGGCGCCTCGCCGCTGCAACGTCTCAATCGCAAGCTCCTGGTTTTCGCATCTCGCTGGTGGCAGTTGCATTCGCTCTACCAGTCCAACGAGAAATACCGCCCGAGGTGGCGTCCGCGCTTGCTCTGCTACGACAGCACCGCCCAGCTCACCCAGGTGCTGGCAGCCGTGTTGCAAGCGGAAGGCTTCATACCAGAACTCCCGAGTCTCTTTCGCCGGCGTTCACGTGCCGCTCAACTCGATCGTCCTGAAACCGCCGCCCAGCTTGCCGATGCCGTTCTCGCACAGGAAAAGGCTCTGTTCACGCCCGTTCTTCCGGGGCGGCGTCTAACCGAACAGCAACGGGTTCGATTGGACAAGCTCGCTCGGCTCGCGGACATCGGCATGGACCCATACCCTCCCGACGTTCCCCGCACAGTCTCGCTGGCACAAGTGCATCGCGATTCCCGGACGGTGTCAGTGGTCGGGCGGGTCGTGCGAATGCGAGACCACGGCGGTGTCCTCTTCGCCGACCTGCGGGAAGGGGGTGAAGAACGTCAGATCATGTTCACGCTCGACCGGCCCTCGGCGGGAATGGAGCTGTGGCGGACCACCGTGGATCGAGGAGATCTGGTGAGCGTCACGGGTCAGGTGTGCCTAAGCCGTTCGGGAGAATTGAGCGTGCATGTCGAATCATGGACGATGGCGGCGAAATGCCTCGCCCCGCCGCCCGACAAGCATCTGGGGTTGCGCGATCCGGAGACTCGGATACGCTTGCGCCAGGTGGACCTGGCGCTCAACGACGAGGCGCGGAGGCGATTGCTCGCCCGCAGCACGGCGATCCGCGCCATTCGCGAGAAGCTGACGGAACACGGGTTCGTCGAGGTCGAGACTCCGATTCTCCAACGCGTGCACGGAGGTGCCAATGCGCGTCCTTTCACCACGCACATCAACGCCTACGACGTCGACCTCACCCTGCGGATCGCGCCGGAGCTGTATCTGAAACGTCTGTGCGTAGGGGGCCTCGACAGGGTGTTCGAGCTCGGCAGGAACTTCCGCAATGAAGGCGCCGATTCCACGCACAATCCCGAGTTCACTTCTTTGGAGGTTTACCAGGCTTACGGGGATTACACCAGCATGCGGACGCTGACGCAGGAACTGGTGTGCGCTGCAGCTCAGGCCATTCACGGGCAGCCTGTTGTGCCGAGGCCGGATGGGACTTCGCTCAGGTTGGACGGCACGTGGCGCGTTCTCACCGTTCACGAGGCCGTTTCGCAGGCGATAGGCGTGGAGATCACGCCGGACACGCCGCTTGCGCAGTTACAGGATCTCTGCCGTGAGCACGCAGTCCACTATACGATGTCGATGACGTCTGGCGACCTTGTCACCGAACTCTACGACGACTTCGTCGAGCCCCATACAACGGAACCCACGTTCTACACAGACTTTCCCGTGGAGACCTCACCGCTGACCCGCCGGAATCGCAGGAATCCACTGCTGGCCGAGCGGTGGGATCTCGTGGCCTTCGGCATGGAACTCGGAACCGCCTACACGGAGCTGACCGATCCGGTCGATCAACGACAGCGACTCACCGAGCAGTCTCTGCGCGCGGCCGCCGGCGACCCGGAAGCCATGGAAGTCGACGAGGAGTTCCTGTCGGCGCTGGAGTTCGGCATGCCCCCAACCGGGGGGCTGGGTCTTGGCATCGACCGCATTGCGATGTTCCTGCTGGGCGCCCCCATTCGTGAAACGCTGGCTTTCCCGTTCGTCCGTCCGAGCGCGCACACGGGAAAGCCGTGAGCAGTCGCGCCGCCGGAGAGATCGCACTGTGCCGCGCCGATCGTTCACATCCGCTCGATGTGGTGCAGTACCAGATCCGGACGAGTCACGGGGAACAGATGATTCTGCCCGGGCAACATCACGATGTGGGTGGGTAGACGCTGGGACAGCTCCCACTGTGCTCTCAGGAACCTACGCTGGGTGGTCCTCGAGCCGGCCCCGACCAAGTGAACGGCAGCCGGCATCTGCGACGTCGACGTGCGCGTAGCCAGTAGGCGTGCCACTCGACCCTCCTGCTCTCGGCTCTCATACAGTTGGTTCGCGAGGAGCCTCCAAGCCTCGGCCGTCCCATACCGTGCGTCCGCCTCCCCGGAGGGCAGGCTGTCCGGATTTTTCGTGGCCAGTCGAATCCCGGCGCGTCGCAGAGATTTGCCCACTGGGGATGCGGCTGCACCGACGGCACCGATCAAACGACGCCCCCGCTGTGTTCGGCCTGCGAATGCCGCCCGGTATGACGCCGTCCGTTCGGCTGCCCGCCTGCGGGGCGTCGTCGGGTCGAGGAGGACTAGGCGGCCGATCTGTTCGGGGTAGCGCAGAGCCCATTCCACTGCGGCGAGGCCGCCGATCGAATGGCCGATCAGATCAATCTCGGAGTCATCGGCTCCGAGCGCTGCACGAACCGCGGATATGTCTCCAGTGGTCGGCGTTCGCCATGAATCGACGACGTTCGCGTCTGATCCTAGACCTTTTGCGAGCGAAGCGTAGTCATCGGGAGCTAGTCCCCATCCAGGAAGAATCAACCACATTTCCAACTCCTCATGACTAACGGCAGTGGAGCAAGCGCTATTGCAAGGCAACTCAACGCCACTTGTACACGTTGAACGATGCCGAGGGGCGCGAAGCCGAACGCTTCGGAGACCACCAAGAGCGCGAGTGACAGGAGAAGCACGACCATCGCCGCAATGACGCATGCCAATAAGATCTTTTTCTCACACATCCTCCAGCTTCGCACAGTTATCAACAACAGAGAGGCGGCAAACAGAGCTATACCCACCCCTGCGGTTCCGCTGCTGACATTGTGCTGCCATTCGGTCTGGCCCATGGTCCCGGCCGCAATCTGAGCTCGGCATTCGGGTAGGGATATCGCGCAGTCCAGAGGCGTGAGCGTACTGTCGATGATCGTCGCAACGCCGAATGCGTACAGTCCGATAGCCAAAAGCCTTTGACTCAGCCGCCATGTCCGCCACCGTCCGCGAATGCTGATCAGCAGAGTGGTCGCCACGACTACGACGGCACTGCTGACAAGGTCGGCCAGGCGAAACCACTGTCCAGTGGACTGCTGGCGTGCCGCCAATTCGGAGAGGTAGGAAGCGCGGACATCCAATGGCCGCCCCGCAAGGATCTCACCGACCACGCTCATGTAGACGATGGCCGCGAAGCACATCAGCCCAATGGACAGTCTGTCGCGGAGTCCGCCATTGCGGTCCGTCACAGCATGGGCGCCGTCTTCCGACGCGGTCTCTGTCACGAAACCACCAGAACACCGGGATCGATATCGGCGAGTGCGGGAGGGACTTCTCAAGCGTACCCCGCCGCCGCTCCTACGACTGTCCAGCGTGTCAGTCGATCACGCTCGCTTGCCGTTTCAGCCATCTGAGCCCCTTTCTGTGGACCTCTGAATGCGGACTCCACGATCATAACCCGCCATGCCATCACGCAAGTCCACCGATCTTTCGATCGGCCGCGAGTGGGAGCGATGGTCGCTTCGTCGCCGATCGACTCAGCTTCTTAGGACTTCGACCAGTTCTCCCGAAGATAGCGCAGGTCTCCATGTCAATAGGCGGCCGTGGTGGCACCGTCGGCGAGTATGTCGATCCCGGTGATGAAGCCGGCGGAGGGCTCCATGAAGAACTCGGCCAACGCCCCGATCTCGTCGGGGGTTGCGATGCGGCCTGCTGGGGAGAGGTCGAGCACCCTGCGGCAGCTTCACCTTCGGCAGGCGAAAGGACTCTTTCAAGATAGGGATTCCACTCACGTGGAAACGGAAACGCCTCCTAGCGACGAAGACCGTTCACTACCGATAAAAAATCGGCATATGCATTGCAAAGGAAGTTGTGGAGCTAACGGGACTCGAACCCGTAACCCCCTGCTTGCAAAGCAGGTGCGCTA